>BNJT01000132.1_pt1 | contig 130483 bp, 127 predicted proteins | sample 8540491 | NCBI WGS metagenome assembly BNJT01 (sample SAMD00202455, study PRJDB9452) | human saliva metagenome | host: Homo sapiens | reverse complement strand
AATCCCATGAGCGACACCTGGGACTTCCTGACTCACTCACCTCTCGCGATGACCCCGACCAATTACCCGCTCGAGGGGTCGCTACGTGAGGTAACCCGAGGTGGTCGCACTTTTCAGCGATGGCAGCACAAACCTACTGCCAAGGGTACTGCCCGCATCTGGTTCTATATCGATGGCAATACCGTCTACCTGGAGCAGGTTCACACCGCTCATCCCAACGAGACCAAGTAGTCCCGTCGCCCCGCTCAGGAGCTGGCGAGCTGGCGCAGCACGTACTGCAGGATGCCGCCGTGGCGGAAGTAGTCGGCCTCGCCGGGGGTGTCGATGCGCACGACGGCGTCGAAGGAGATCACCGAGCCGTCGGTCCCTCTCCGCCTTGACCGCGACGGTGCGCGGAGTGGTGCCCTCGTTGAGCGCCGTCAGGCCCGTGACGGAGAAGATCTCGGTACCGTCCAGACCGAGCGACTCGGCGCTCTGGCCGGCTGGGAACTGGAGGGGCACCACGCCCATGCCGATGAGGTTGGAGCGGTGGATGCGCTCGAAGGACTCGGCGATGACGGCCTTGACGCCCAGCAGCGCCGTGCCCTTGGCGGCCCAGTCGCGCGAGGATCCCGAGCCGTACTCCTTGCCGCCCAGGACCACCAGCGGGATTCCGGCGGCCTGGTAGGCCTGGGAGGCGTCGAAGATCGACTCCTGCTCGCCGGTGAGGAAGTTACGGGTGTAGCCACCCTCGACGCCGTCGAGCAGCCGGTTGCGCAGGCGGATGTTGGCGAAGGTGCCGCGGATCATGACCTCGTGGTTACCGCGGCGCGAGCCGTAGGAGTTGAAGTCCGCGCGGGCCACGCCATGCTCGGCCAGGTAGCGTCCGGCCGGGGAGTCGGCCTTGATGGCGCCGGCCGGGGAGATGTGGTCGGTGGTCACCGAGTCTCCCAGCAGGGCGAGCACCCGGGCGTCCTCGATGTCGGTGACCGGGGTGAGCTCCATGGTCAGCCCCTCGAAGAAGGGGGCCTTGCGCACGTAGGTGGACTCCTCGTCCCAGGCGAAGGTGTCCCCCTCGGGGGTGTCCAGGCCCTGCCAGCGCTCGTCACCGGCAAAGACGTCGGCGTAGTCGCGCGTGTACATCTCGCGGTCGATGGTGGTGTCGATGACGGCCTGGACCTCGGTCGGATCGGGCCAGATGTCGGACAGGAAGACGTCGCGGCCCTCGGGGTCCCTGGCCCAGCGGCTCGGTGGCGAAGTCGATGTCCATGGTCCCGGCCAGGGCGTAGGCGATGACCAGGGGCGGGGAGGCCAGGTAGTTCATCTTGACGTCGGGGTTGATGCGCCCCTCGAAGTTGCGGTTGCCCGAGAGCACCGAGACCACGGCGAGGTCGGCGTCGTTGACCGCCTGGGAGACCTCGGCCGGCAGGGGGCCCGGAGTTGCCGATGCAGGGTGGCGCAGCCGTAGCCGACAACATTGAAGCCCAGCTCATTGAGGGCGGGCCACAGCCCGGCCTTCTCGTAGTAGTCGGTGACGACCTGGCTGCCCGGGGCGGTGGAGGTCTTCACCCAGGGCTTGGAGCGCAGGCCCCGGGCCACGGCGTTGCGGGCCAGCAGGCCGGCGGCCATCATCACCGAGGGGTTGGAGGTGTTGGTGCACGAGGTGATCGAGGCAATGGCGACGTGCCCGTGGTCAAGCTCGGTGGCGGTGCCGTCGGCCATGGTCACCGGCGTCGGCTCGGAGGGCTGGGCCGCGTAGGTGGGCAGGACCTCCTGGAAGGACTCCTTGGCCCGTGACAGGACGATGCGGTCCTGGGGGCGCTTGGGGCCGGCGATCGAGGGCACCACCGTGGACAGGTCCAGCTCGAGGTACTCGGAGTAGACGGGCTCGCGGGCCGGGTCGTGCCACATGCCCTGGGCCTTGGTGTAGGCCTCCACGAGGCGCACGCGCTCCTCGGAGCGGCCGGTCAGGCGCAGGTAGTCCAGGGTGACCTCGTCGATCGGGAAGATCGCAGCGGTGGAGCCGAACTCGGGGCTCATGTTGCCGATGGTGGCGCGGTTGGCCAACGGCACCTCGGCGACGCCCTCCCCGTAGAACTCGACGAACTTGCCCACCACCCCGTGGGCGCGCAGCATCTCGGTGATGGTCAGGACCACGTCGGTGGCGGTGGCGCCGGCGGGGATGGCGCCGGAGAGCTTGAAACCCACCACCTTGGGGATGAGCATGGAGACGGGCTGGCCCAGCATGGCGGCCTCGGCCTCGATGCCGCCCACGCCCCAGCCCAGGACGCCCAGACCGTTGACCATGGTGGTGTGGGAGTCGGTGCCCACGCAGGTGTCGGGGTAGGCCTGGGTGACGCCGTCGGCTCATGGGTGAAGACGATGCGCGCCAGGTACTCGATGTTGACCTGATGGACGATGCCAGTGCCCGGCGGGACGACGCGGAAGTTGGACAGCGCCCCCTGCCCCCAGCGCAGGAACTGGTAGCGCTCGGCGTTGCGCTCGTACTCGCGCTCCTTGTTGCGCTCCAGGGATCCGGGCAGACCGAAGGAGTCGATCTGCACGGAGTGGTCGATGACCATCTCGGCGGGGTTGAGGGGTTGATGACCTCGGGGTCACCGCCGAGGTCGGAGACCGCCTCTCGCATGGTGGCCAGATCGACGATGCACGGCACACCCGTGAAGTCCTGCATGACGACGCGGGCGGGGGTGAACTGGATCTCTGTGTCGGGCTCGGCGGCCGGGTCCCAGGCGGCCAGGGCGCGCACGTGGTCGGCTGTGATGTTGGCACCGTCCTCGGTGCGCAGCAGGTTCTCGGCCAGCACCTTGAGGCTGTAGGGGCAGACGCTCCAGGCCGGGGACGGCGTCCAGGCGGTAGATCTCGTAGTTGCGGCCTTCGACGTCGAGGGTGCTGCGCGAGGCAAAGGTGTTGAGGCTGGTCACCGGGGCTCACTTCCAGTTGTCGTACCGATCCGGCCTGCTGCGCCATCGCAGGTCTGTCACGCTGACGTGCAGTGACAGCCAGGCGGGCGGCTGCGCGGATACTCCGGTGTGGACCGTAGCCCACGGCATGTCATCCGTTGTCAACACGTAGGGATGCCCCACCAAACCTGAAGGTCGGAGTGGTTGCCAACACGGCAATTAGGGCAAGGCCCGCCGCACACATAGGGAGACGGCACCCGTCGAGGGCCGCACACCCACAAGAGACCGCGCACGCGCAATCATCCGATCAACAAATATACCAATACGGCAACACAATGGTTACAAAACGTAATTTGCGCGCCCTCCATTAAGACTCACCCCATAGTATCTTGACGGATTCCTGTAATTCCCCATAACACAGGAATGTCAACCCATGAAGATGGAGATAACGAATGCACCTACAGCACCTCTCTGTGCACCGCAAGTACGTGGCGACTCTGCTCGCCAGCGTACTGCTGGTCGCACTGGGTAGCTTTGTCGCGCTATTAGCACCTCATGCGAGCGCGAACCAGAATACCGGAGTGAAGGTCTCCTTCAGTCCCCTCATCCTCGCAGACAAGGATGGAACGGAATTTCCGGGCAAGCCTGCGCATCTCGAGGACCCGGTTCGCATGAAGTTCGCCTGGGACGCCTCTGACGCGAATCCGCAGCCGGGCCAGTCCTTCAGCATCGGCCTTCCGGAGGAGTACCGGTACCGCGAGATCGGTCGACACGACGATCTTGTTCTCGGGAACGGCACCAAGGTGGTGACTGCGTCACGACCACCGAGACCCTCACCTGCACCTTCAACGCCGCGATCAGCGCGGCCAGCGACCTCAAGGGGTCGGGCAACCAGATGATCGTGGCCCAGAAGGTGACCCAGGTCAACAAGACCACCTTCGACGCCAACGGCACCGGCACCGAGGTCTTCCACCCCAACAACGAGCGGATTCTGCCTATCGCCTGGGTTGAGAAGGACCTTGGCAAGTACGCCAACTCCCTCAAGCGCGACTCCAGCAGTCTGAACTGGCACATCCAGTTCAGTGGTACCACCATCGCCAACCACCTGGAAGCGGAGGCGGGTAGCGTCAACAGCGTCACCTTCAACGACGTCTCCGGGGGCGGGCAGAAGCTCAACCCGGATCTCGGCTCCTGGTACGTGCGGGTCAACCCCGAGGAATTCGGCGGTGGCGCCGACGGCTACTTCGACGTCGCCAAGGCCGATGGCACAGCCATGAACACCGACCACGGAAAGTTCACTCTGAAGCCGACCATCGGCGCCGACGGGACCACTGCGTCCATCACCCTGTCCCGTACGGACGGCAACTTCGCCAAGAACGCGAACTACGAGATCGTCTACCAGTCCCTGGCCGAGGGCGGCAAGATCGTCCCGGGCAAGGTCTACACCAACAGCGCCACCCTGAACGGCGGTAAGAACACCACGGTGTCCGCACAGATGGCCTACAAGGACCCGATCTCCTACGACGTACAGCTGACTCAGGGCTTCGGCTCATTCGGGGTCAAGAAGTACATCACCGGCGCTCACCAGAACGACGTCCCTGCGGACACCAAGATCCGCGTGAACGTCGCCTACGAGCTCCCCAACGGCACGACCGAGGCCAACTACCCGACCTGGGCCAACAAGCCGGCATCGAACCCCTACACCGTTGAGGTGGCCGCGGGCCAGCAGCAGGCCGGGGACACCCTGCGCGAGTTCCCCAAGGGAACCAAGATCACGCTGACGGAGGACACGTCCGCAGCGGCCCTTCCCGGGGCCCTTGGCTGGGGAGGCAAGACCTTCTCCGTCAACGGCACTGAGACGCCGGAGACCGTGACGTTCTCGGTCGATTCCTCTGTGCAGGCTGTGGGCCTGTACAACGAGGTCATTGAGAAGACCGGTTCCTTCTCCGTCGTGAAGAAGGTCGAGGGAAGCAACAAGGAGGCCTTCTCCAAGGAGACTTTCCAGATCTCCTACACGTGTGAGAACGGCTCCGAGGGCACCCTTGAGGTGAAGGGCGACGGCACGCCCGTCGACGGCCCGTCCGTACCGGTGGGTACCAACTGCGAGGTCACCGAGAAGGAGAAGCAGGCTGACGGCGGCGCTGAGCGCGAGGGCTACACGGTCGACACCAAGATCGACAACGGAGCCTTCACGATCAAGGAGGGCGATGCCAGCGCCACCCTTGTCACGGTGACCAACACCTACACGGAGGTCCCGAAGCCCACGCCGACGCCGACCCCCACCGAGGAGCCCACGCCGACGCCCACTCCCACCGAGGAGCCCACGCCGACGCCGACCCCCACCGAGGAGCCCACGCCGACGCCGACCCCCACCGAGGAGCCCACGCCGACGCCCGACTCCCCACCGAGGTGCCCACGCCGACGCCGACCCCCACCGAGGAGCCCACGCCGACGCCGACCCCCACCGAGGTCCCCGCGCCGACGCCCACTCCCACCGAGGAGCCCACGCCGACGCCGACCCCCACCGAGGTCCCCGCGCCGACGCCCACTCCCACCGAGGAGCCCACGCCGACGCCGACCCCCACCGAGGTCCCCGCGCCGACGCCCACTCCCACCGAGGTCCCCACGCCCGGCACCTCGGCCAGCACGCCACCAAGCAATAGCGGCAGCAACCTGGCGAGCACCGGCTCCAACGCCATGCCAGTCATCGCAGCCATGGCCGCATTCCTGGTGACGGGATATGTGATCCTGGCCGTCCGTCGTCGCGCATCGTGACCGACCATCGGCTGACTAGGCTCCTTCCCGGAGCATGAGATGGGCCCCAGTCCGTGAAGGACTGGGGCCCATCGCCTTTGCCGTCGATTGGCTCAGGATCTGTCAAGCACCGCGATCGTCTCGAAGTGGTGCGTGTGCGGGAACATGTCCAGCGCACTCATGGACCCCAGCACATAGCCGGCCCGCAGAAGGGTTCCCAGGTCCCGAGCCAAGGCCGCCGGGTCACAGGCCATCAGGACGATCCGTTCGGCTCCCAGGGCGCTGACGGCCTCGATGACCTCGCGCCCGGCCCCCTGCCTCGGTGGATCGAGGACGACGACGTCGGGGCGACCGCCGGTGAAGGAGCCGGCGAGCTCGCGCACCGAGCGGGCGCTCACGCGTCCCGAAGCCAGGCGTGCGGCGGGGTGGTCGTGCAGTGTGCGGCGGGCGTCGCGAACGGCCTGCTCATTGCCCTCCAGGGACAGGACCTGACCGCCGGCCCCCACAAGAGAGGCCAGCGGCAGGGTGAACAGGCCGGCCCCCGAGTAGAGCTCCAGGACGCGACGGCCGGCGGCACGTTCAAGGTTCTCCCCCAGGACGCCCCGCACGACGCGCTCGACCAGCACCCGGGGGGGCGTCGACGTGCACCTGCCAGAAGCCCTCGGCATGGACGGAGTAGGTCAGCTCCCCCAGCCCCAGGGCGGACGCGTTCACAACCTCCCGGACGCGGCGCCGCCCGGTGCTGCGGGCCTGTGCGGTCAGGAGCCGCTCGTCGAGCAGGACGACGGGCTCACCGCCGCTGGGGGCGATGGCCTCGATGCGCATACCGGGCCGGTAGTGGGCGCGCCAGCGGGAGCGCTCCAGCAGTCCGATCTCGGTGATGGCGGGAACGGCCAGGGGCAGGCGGTGCAGAGGCAGGACCGTCCCGGAGCGGAAGGCGTGCATGCCGGGCCTGCCGTCCTCACTCACCGTCAGGCTGATGCGGGTGCGGGTGGCGGTCCCGGCCAGGGCACGCCGTCGAGCACTGGTGGAGGCCTGGGCCACGGCGTCAGTGGGCATGGGCTCGATCGGCACGGCGGCTGCGGCGGAGGCCTCGGGCAGGGAGGCGACGGCGTCGGCCACCTCCTGCCCACCGATTCGACGCAGGCAGTCGGCCAGGACCCAGCGCTTCCAGGTGCGCTGGGCGTCCAGGGCCACGTGGGCGAGCTCTCCCCCACCTACGCCCGCTGGGCCGGCGTCGGGCCAGACGGACGCGACGCGGTCCGGGGATGCCTGGAGGATCTCAACGGCGTCAGCGCGCCAGGTCCGCGAGGTCATCTCGGTCAGGCGAGCCCGCACCGTCTCACCAGGCAGGGCGTGACGCACGAAGATGACGCGGCCGCCCGGATCGTCCACGGGGCGGGCCACGCAGTGCCCGCCGTGCACAGGCGCCCCCACTGCCAGGGTCAGCTCGCGCGGCTCGCCGCGACTCTGGACGGGCGGTTCTCCGGTCCGGCTGGGCTGGGGGCTCATCGAATCTCCTGGGGGTCTGCATCGACGCCGCCGGTAGTGGAGCGGCTGTGCTGGTCGACGTGACGGCGCATGGCGACGTCGGCGTCGATGATGCCCTCGGCGGTGCGGGCGCGCACGCCGTGGTGGAAGTGCCGTTGACCGGGAAGCCCCAGCTGCCAGGCACGGAGGCCACGACGACACCGGGGGTGAACAGCAGGACGGTCTTGAGGCGCAGGGCGGTCTGGTTGTGGAGGATCTGCTCCCACCAGTGGCGCACGATGTACTCGGGCAGGAAGACGACGACGAGGTCGCGAGGGGACTCGCGGCGCACCGAGCGGACATAGTTGATGACCGGGCGGGTGATGTCCCGGTAGGGAGAGTCCAGGACCGTCAGGGGCACGGCGATGTCAGCCTCCTCCCAGGCGTCCAGGAGGCGTTCGGCGCCGCCGTCGCCGGTGTCCACCGTCAGGGCCTCCAGGGCGGTCGGGTGGGTCGACTGGGCGTAGGTCAGGGCCCGCAGCGTGGGTTGGTGGAGGCGGGACGCCAGGACGATGGCGTGGACGTGGGCCGGCAGGACGCGGGCGTCGTGGAGGTCGGAGATGGCCACCTCCTCACTGACTCTGCGGTAGTGGCGGCGGATCCGGTTCATCACCAGGTAGAGCAGCGCCATGATCGTCAGGTGATCCAGGCTCCCCGGGTGAGCTTGGTGAGCAGGACGATGACGAGGACCGTCCCGGTGCCCAGCACACCGATGGAGTTGATGATGCGGGCGCGGTGCATGCGTGAGCGGGCCTTGGGCTCGGTGGCGATGGTGAGCTCGCGCGTCCAGTGACGCACCATGCCCACCTGGGAGAGAGTGAAGGAGATGAACACGCCCACGATGTAGAGCTGAATGAGGCGGGTCGTATTGGCCTCGAATCCGATGAGGAAGGCCACGGCCCCCAGCCACAGGACGATGATGCCGTTGGAGAAGGCCAGGCGGTCGCCGCGCTGGGAGAGCTGGCGGGGCAGGAACTCGTCACGGGCCAGGACGCTGGCCAGGACCGGGAACCCGTTGAAGGCAGTGTTGGCGGCCAGGACCAGGATCAGCCCGGTGACGGTGGCGACCAGGTAGAACATCGGGCGGAAACCGGAGAAGACGGTGGCGGCGATCTGTCCGATCGCGGGGTCCTGGTGGTAGCTGCCCCCGACCGGGGCGCCGTTGCGCAGGAGCTGGTGGGCAGGGTCCTCCACCATGCGCACGCCGACGGCGCCGGCCAGGTGGATGACGCTCATGAGCATCAGCGCGGCGATTCCGCCCAGGAGCAGCAGCGTGGTGGCGGCGTTACGGGACTTGGGGCGCTGGAAGCTGGGAACGCCGTTGGAGATCGCCTCCACGCCGGTCAGGGCCGCGCACCCCGAGGAGAAGGCCCGCAGGACCAGGAAGCCTCCGGCCAGGCCGGTCAGGCCCTGCTCCCAGCCGGCGTGGGTGAGGACGTCGAAGCCGGCGGACTCAGCCCGCCCGAGGGTCCCGGTCAGCTCCTGGACAAGGCCGACGACGGCCATGATGCCGATGACGCCCATGTACAGGTAAGTGGGAATGGCGAAGGCCCGACCCGACTCGCGCGAGCCGCGCATGTTGAGCACGGCCAGGACGGTGACGACCGCGACGGCGATCTCCACCTTGTAGGGGGACCAGGGCGGGTAGGGGCGGCCGCGAGGTAGGGAGGTGCCCTGAGGACACCGAGACCGCAACGGTCAGGACATAGTCGCTCAGCAGGGCCGACGCCACCAGGAGGCCGGCGTGGGAGCCGAGATTGGCCGAGACCACCTCGTAGTCGCCGCCGCCCGAGGGGTAGGCGTGGACGGTCTGACGGTAGGAGGCCACGACAACGGCCAGGACACCGACGACGGCCAGAGCGACCCACGGGGACAGTGAGGTGGCGACGACGCCGGCCACGGCCAGAGTGATGAGCACCTCATCAGGGGCGTAGCCCACGGAGGACAGGGCGTCGGAGGCGAAGACTGGAAGGGCGATCCTCTTGGGCAGGAGCGTCTCCCCCAGAGCACCGCTGGGGACGGGACGGCCGACGAGAAGCCGCTTGATGCGGTCTGCGAAGTCACGCACGTCTCCAGATGTTACGTCCGCGGCCCGACAACGGAGTACCGTCCTCCTCGTGCACTTCGTCATCATGGGCTGTGGCCGCGTCGGAGCGTCCATGGCTGTTCAGCTCGATCGCATGGGGCACTCGGTGTCCGTCATCGACCGCCTCGGACTCCTTCCGCCGCCTGCCCTCGGACTTCAACGGTCGCAAGGTCAAGGGGGTCGGCTTCGACCGCGACGCCCTGGAGCAGGCGGGCATCGACGAGGCCTATGCCTTCGTCGCGGTGTCCAACGGGGACAACTCGAACATCGTGGCTGCGCGCGTGGCCAGGGAGAGCTTCGGCGTGGACAACGTCGTCGCCAGGATCTACGACTCGCGGCGCGCCGACGTCTACGAGCGCCTGGGCATCCCCACGGTGGCCACCGTGCGCCAGACGGCCGACCAGATGATGCGCCGTATCCTGCCGGGATCCAGCGCCCGCGAGCTCGAGGACCCCTCGGGCACGGTTGCTCTCATCCAGCCCAACGCCTCCCCGCAGTGGGTCGGTACGACGATCGGGGTGCTGGAGGACCGCCTGAGGGTGCGGGTGGCCTGGATCTCACGCGATGCCACGGCGATGCTGCCCGAGGCCGCCACCGTCATCCAGGAGCACGACCGGCTGCACCTGGCGGTGAGCACCGACCGTATCGGCCAGGTCCGCCGTGCCCTGTCACTCGCCCCGACCCAGGAGGCCTGAGCCATGCAGATCGTGATCGCCGGAGCCGGATCCGTGGGCCGTTCCATCGCCCGCGAGCTCATCAGCCACGGCCATGAGGTCACCCTCGTCGACCGTTCCGCCGAGGCCATGCGCATCGCCTCGGTCCCGGAGGCCGACTGGCAGCTGGCGGACGCCTGCGACATCGACGCCCTGGAGCGCGCCGGGGCCGAGACCTGCGACGTCATTGTGGCCGCCACCGGGGACGACAAAGCCAACCTGGTCATCTCTCTGCTGGCCAAGACCGAGTACGGGGTGCCCCGCACGGTTGCGCGCATCAACAATCCCAAGAGCGAATGGCTCTTCGATGAGACCTGGGGCGTGGACGTGGCTGTGTCGACTCCGCGCTTCATGACGGCCCTGGTGGAGGAGGCCGTCAGTGTCGGCAGCCTGGTGAGCATCTTCCACTTCCACCAGTCGGGTGCCTCCATGCACGAGCTGACCCTGCCGGAGGACTCACCGGTCATCGGCGAGCTCGTCACCGACATCGAGCTGCCGCCCCACACGGTGCTGGCTGCGATACTGCGCGACTACCGCCCCATCACACCGGACCGTGACGAACGCTTCGAGCGTGGCGACGAGCTCATCTTCCTCACGGCGCGCGAGGGAGAGTCCAGCCTGGAGGAGCTGCCCCTCATCTTCACGTGACGGTGGGCGGCGGCGCTACCGCTCGGTGAGAGCCTGGGCCTGGGCGATCCGGCTGGGAGCTACCAGCAGCCAGATGAACCACAGGGTCACGGCGTACAGCGGCACGCCCAGGATGAGGCGGGCCGCCCCGAGGTAGGACACGGCCTGAGCGCCGGCCAGGTAGAGGGGTACCTCGACGACGAGCCGCAGGGCGAACATGAGCGTCAGGACCCAGGTGCCGGCGTGGTAGCGGCGCCTGACATGGCGCAGGGCCGGCTCGGTGCGCCAGGCCGAGGGACGCGCGGCAGGATCATCGTCGACCTGCGGCTCCTCGGTGCTGTCCGAGTGCTCGCTCGCGTCGTCGCCTCCACTACGGTCCGACTCGTCGGTGACGCGATGCCACAGAGTCATGAAGGCGCCCACGATCGGCCAGCCGATGAGCAGCGAGACCAGGCAGGCGACCAGCCAGGCCGCGTTGATCATGAGGCCGGTGGCGTAGAAGTTGGTGGCGTCGCCGCTGCGCCAGGCCCACAGTGCCGAGACGAGGACCAGCACGATCCCGCCGACGACCTGGGCCGGGGACTGGCGCTGCATCAGGCGGGTCATGAGGCCGATGGCGCTGATGGCCAGGGAGGCGACCAGGGCCGCCACCAGTGCGGTGGGCCGCACCGCCATGACCAGGACGAACATGAGGGTGGGCACGACGGACTCGAGGATGCCGCGCCACCCGCCCACGGCGGCCAGGGCGTCGAAGCGCTCGGAGTCGATGGCCCCCAGGCCCGTACGGGCGGTTCCAGTGGAACGGCTGCTCATTCATAGGTCCTTCCCGCAGGTGGCTGCCGGTTGCTACTGCCCCGGCCCCAACAGGCGATAGGCGGGGTTGTGGATCTGCTGGCGGTGGGTGCCGTCGGCGACCCGCCCCTCAGCGAGGAGATGGGCTCCAGGCTTGATTCCGGGGATGCGTCGCCGGCCCCACCACACCAGGTCGATGCTGCCGGTGCCGTCGTAGAGCTGTCCGACGAGGATGGGCTTGTCCTGGCTCGAGCGGTAGGTGACCGCCTGCAGCACACCTGAGACGCGGGCCCGCTGTCGCGAGGTCAGTGCCCCGATCGGATCGGTGCCCCGCCGGCTGGCGGAGCGCTCCTCCTCCTCGGCCTTGAGGTGCTCACGGCTGGTGCGCAGCGATTCGTAGAGCCGCTTCACACGGGCCGACAACGCCCCCATCTAGCGCACTTCGGCGATGGTCGGGCCGGGCGCCAGCGGGTCGATGCCGGGCAGGTCCTCGGCCTCGGGGCCGGTCACGGCTCCGGGCGCGTGCAGGGGCAGGATCTCCCGCGGTGGACGGGCCTGGCCGTCACGGACGACGACGATTCCGCGCAGCACTTCCCGCAGTGCCTGGGCGGAGTGCTCGGAGGAGGCAGCAGGTCCCTGGAGGACGCCGCGCAGGAACCAGCGGGGGCCGTCGATCCCCAGGAAGCGGATCGTGCCGGTCGTCATCGTGCCGTCGGGACCGCGCATGGGCAGGTGAGCGACCAGCTCGGTGCCGTGCTCCCCGAGGCTCTCCTCGTAACGGGCACCGTTTCCGGCGAGCTCGTTGGCGATGTCGCCGCGGAGCTCGTCCCAGATGCCAGCGGTGCGCGGCGCGGCGAAGGCCCGCAGCTCGAGCGCCGAGCCGCCCAGCGCCAGGACGACGGCGGTGACGGTGCCGTCGGGCGCCTGCTCCAGGCGCAGCTGCATCCCGTCAACGGCCGGGACCTGCAGCGCGCCCAGGTCGATACGGGGCACCTCCTCCTGGTCCTCGGGCAGCTCACTGAGGTCCCACGGACCGGAGGCGGCGGCTTCGCCGAGGTCGTCCTTGACGGGGTCGCGCTTGAGTGTGGACACGTCGGAATCGGTGGTTGCGTCGTCACGACGGCGCGAGAACAGTCCCATGGGGATCTCCTGAGTTGGGTGGGAGCGTCAGCCGGCGCAGTCGGCGCACACCGGAAGACCGGTCGCCTCGTCGACGAAGGCCAGCTGGCTGCGGTGATGGACGAGGAAGCACTCTGAGCAGGTGAACTCGTCCTCGAGCTGAGGCACGACGTGAACGCTCAGCTCCTCACGGGACAGGTCCGCCCCGGGAAGCTCGAAGCCCTCGGCGGCCTCGTTCTCATCCTCCTCGATCGCGGCGGAGGACTGGTCCTTCTGCCGCGAGGTCAGCTCTTCGATGGAATCGGCCTCAGGCTCGTCATCATTCTTGCGCGGGGCGTCGTAGTCGGTCGCCATGGCCTCGTCACTCTTTCTGTCGACGGCTCTCGGGTGCCCCTCGGAAGACGGGAGCCGATCCGTGCACGCGCACAGGCGTCGTGCCGACGATTCGGCATCTCCGTCCCGGAAGGCACGCGCACAATAGCACCGCCACGTGGCCCGTCAAGCCAAATCGCCCGACGAAAGAACACGATTCGCTTGCAGTGCGCCCGACCCGAGGGTTTTCACGAGGGTATTCACACGTGCTTCACATGTGGCACACCGCTGCGCCTCCCACGGCTCGACGCCTGCGGATGGCAGGCTGTGGGCCACAGTGGAGCATATCGTGCTGACACGGGATGAAGGAGGCCCCGCCCATGGTCGAACTCGAGCTGCTGGGTGCCAACGGTGACACGATTGTCATGACAGACGAGGACGGCGAGCGTTACAGCATCGTCGTCGACGACGCCCTCAGGGCCGCGGTGCGCCGTGACCGCGGAGCGATCCTGCCCCCGTCGGGGACGGTCTCCGAGGCGCCGGCACCCCTGCGCCCCCGGCAGCTCCAGGCCTACATGCGTGCCGGTGCGACCGCGGCCGAGGTCGCGATCAGCACGGGCATGGACGTGGAGCACGTGCGCCGTTTCGAGGGGCCGGTGCTCGCGGAGCGTCAGTGGGCCGTCTCGCAGGCCCAGTCCTGCCGAATCGGTTGGGAGAAGGACTCACCCCTGCTCGGCGAGCTGGTGGTGGACCGACTGGCCACGCGCGGCGTCGACCCTTCCAGCCTGGAGTGGGACGCGCTGCGCGAGGGCCGCGACCCCTGGCTCATCATGGTGACCTTCGTACAGTCCGCCGAGGAGAAGCAGGCACGTTGGTCACTGGACCTGACGGCCCGCGCGGTTCATGCCCTGGACGATGAGGCGCGCTGGCTCACGGAGGCCGGTGCGGGAGCCAAGCGCCCGGCCGTCTTCGACCAGGACTCGAAGGCCCCCGGAGCGTCAGCCTCAGCGCCGTCGGCCCAGTCGGGCCACTCCCCGCGGCCGCGGATTCAGCGGCCAGTGGTGCGGTCTCAGCCGTCTCCGCCCCGGCCGCGGCCTCCGGCGAGCCCCTCCGGCCTGGCCGTCGAGATGCCCGCCGGGATGCTGCCGGTTCGGGAGTACGGACGCCCCATCAGCGGCGCCATGTCGGCGGACGACACCGACGCGCTGCTGGCCGACCTGGCCTCCAGCCGGGGCCGGCGCGTCGAGGTCGAGATGCCCCGTGACAACGACCTGAACGGTTTTGCCGGCGAGGACAACGACGATGAGGACGCCTTCACCGATCCTCACGGCATCGACTACACCAGCAGTCCCGAGAGCCCTGAGGTCCCCTCACCCCCGGCCCGGGGCATCGAGGAGCGCTGCGCCGAGGCCGGCGCCGGAGCCAACGACGAGCCCTTGGAGCAGGCCGCGGGCCTGAGTGCACAGGTCTACTCGATGTCAGAGCGCAGGCGTCTGCACACCGGCAACCACCCGGCCGGCACCAGGCTGGTGACGGCCTCCAGCGCGCCCTCGGCAGCACCGTCGGCCCCGAGTCCCACTGTGGAGCGAGTCCCCGTGGGGCGTCGGGCTCCGTTGGCGGCGGACAGTCCCACCGAGCCGGTGCCGGAGATCCCCATGCCCTCTCGCTCCGAGGTCCTGGCCAAGGCCTCCCCCGGCCCGTCGGCCGCCTCGGAGGCGGGCACGCAGGAACCCCTGCCCGATATGCCCCGGACATCTCCGGCCAAGAAGAAGTCCCGCCGTCGCTCACGGCGCTCCGTACCCTCCTGGGACGAGATCGTCTTCGGCGCCAGGCCCGAGTAGCCGGAGGCCAGGAAGCTCCCCGAGAGCTCTACGAGCCCTGCAGGGCTCGTAGAGCTCTCGGGCCCCTCAGGTCTCGGTGATGAGCAGCGGCACCTCGGTCTCGGCCGGAGTGAAGGATCCGTGGACACCGGGCATGGCGATGGCGGACTCGGAGTGGACCCGGGGGTCCACGAGGACCCAGGTGTCGGCCATGGCCACGACGACGTCGCCGACGACGCCTCGTGCTCGGGGGCCGAGGGCGCCCAGGTGCTCACCCGTCTGCTCCCTGGTCCCGATCCACATCGCGCGCTCTCCCAGGACGCGGCGGTACCGCTGGGCGACCTCGGCGGCGAGGTCCGCGTCGCCGTCAGCGACATGCAGGTGCGTCAGCCTGGGCTCGCCGGCCACGGCGACGACGTCGCGAACGAGCTCGCGGTGGGCGCTCAGGTCGATGCGGTGGTCAGGATCAGTGTCGACCATGCCGTGGTCGGCGCTGAGGATGATCCTGGTTCCGGCCGGGACACGGCGGACCAGCTCAGCCATGGCGGCGTCGAGGCGCTCGAGCTGGGTAAGCCACTGTTCACTGAGCCATCCGTGCTTGTGACCGGTTTTGTCCAGCTCGCCGACGTAGAGGTAGACCAGTGGCGTGCCGCGGCGCAGAGCGCCGGCGGCCAGGCCGGGCCGGTCCTCCAGCCGGTCGGCTCCCAGGTGTGTGGCACCTCGTAGAGCGGCCTCGGTCAGACCGGAACCGGCGAAGCGGGTTGGTCCGATGCTCACCGCGCTCCCGGCCGGGAGCCGTTCGAAGATCGTGGGCACGTCCTGCCAGGACCTGGGGCTGGGGACGTTGTCGCCCTTCCAGGTGATGAGGCTGAGGACCTGGTCGGGGCCGGGGACGGCGGAGGCCTCAAGAGCGGGCCCCAGGAGGGGGTTGAGCACCGAGTAGCCGACCATGCCGGTGGTGCCGGGCAGGGCGGAGGTCCCCAGCATGGTCAGGGCCGCAGCCGTCGTCGAGGGCCGGCAGGTACGGATCGCGTTGCCGCCACCGGCAGCGCCGGCCTCGCACTGGCCCAGCCACCGGCGCAGGGTGGGGGTGTGTCCGCGGCGCCGGCGGAGCATCTCCAGGCCCAGCCCGTCCACGAGGACGACGACGGTTCCCGGGCAGCCACCGGCTTTCCCGGGTTCGCCGACCGGCTCGATCCCCCAGCCGCGAGCAACCATGCGGGCCCGGGCGTCGGAGACGACAGGTTCAACGTCGAGGCTGAGGTCGGTATCGCCATCGTGCCCGGCGTCGGACAGGGGCAACCCGGCGCTGACGGCACCGACCGCCAGGACGTAGCGGAGCGCCGGATCCTGTGGGGAGTCCAGGGCGGGAACCGATGCGGGTTGCCCGCTGACGGTCCGGGGTCCCATCACCGGTCCCCGTCACAGGGGAGGCGGCGCGGGCCGCCATCTGGGAGAGCCGGCCGGCGAAGGTCTCTGCGCGGGCCAGGGCGGCGGCGCCCTCCACACCCGCGGCCACGCGGATGACGACGTCGTCGGGCACGGACACGCCGGTCATGCCGTGGTCGGCCTGGCAGTCGGGGTCGCCGCAGGTGGCCGGCTCCATGTCGAGACGGCGCACCGAGCCCCAGGAGACCGCGATCGTCATCTCGGTGAGGGTGCCGCCGCCCTGGGCCGGGTCGGAGACGCCACGGGTCAGGGCCATGGAGCGGATACGGCTGAGCGGAACGGCCTCGCTGGTGGCCAGGGCGCCGGGGCTGCCGTCATCGCGGGGGGTGTCGTCAACGTGGACGATGATGAGACGGGTGGGGGTCAGGGCCAGGACGGTCAGGTGGCGGTGGACCGCCTCGGCGAAGGTGGTCTCGGCCTGGACCATGCCGGAGAGGATCTCCTCCTCTCCCGCGGCCAGGCGGAGGGTGTCGAGCACCAGCTCGGGATAGTAGCCGGCGAGCTCCACCTGCTGCACCAGGTCGGCGAAGGCCTCCTGCGACGCCTCGCACGAGGCGGTACCGGCGGCCGAGTTCTGGCCAGAGTGGGTCGTCATGGTCGCCATTGTGCCATCGTCCGCCCCTTCATCGTCGAGCGCCGGTATCCCCTCGCTCAAGGTCGGCCGGCCGCTCCGGGCAGAAGCGTCTGACCTGTCACGCCCGGGTGTCGTGGTTTGTTTTCGGCCCGATTCCTCGGAGAATGCGCCCATGCCGAAGTCTGCCACCACCCGGACTCCTCCCCCCGACCGACGGGGAGATCGTCGACCTCGACCTGTCCACGGAGATGCGCACCAGCTTCCTGGAGTACGCCTACTCCGTCATCTACGCGCGTGCCCTGCCCGATGCCCGTGACGGGCTCAAGCCGGTTCAGCGTCGCATCCTGTTCCAGATGGATCGGATGGGACTGCGTCCTGATCGTCCGCACGTGAAGTCCTCCCGGGTCGTGGGCGATGTCATGGGGCGGCTCCACCCCCACGGCGACACCGCGATCTACGAGGCGCTGGTGCGCCTGGCCCAACCCTTCACGATGCGGCTGCCGCTCATCGACGGTCATGGCAACTTCGGCTCCCTGGACGACGGCCCGGCGGCCCCCCGCTACACCGAGGCGCGCCTGGCCGCATCGGCCCTGGCGCTGACGGCGGACCTGGATGAGGACACGGTCGACTTCGCCCCCAACTACGACTACACGCTCACCGAGCCCGAGGTGCTGCCGGCGGCCTTCCCGAACCTGCTGGTCAACGGCGCGGCAGGTATCGCGGTGGGTATGGCCACGAACATGCCACCACACAACCTCGTGGAGGTGGTGGCCGCCGCCCGGCACCTGCTGACTCACCCCGAGGCGAGCCTGGAGGACCTCATGGCCTTCGTGCCGGGGCCGGATCTGCCCGCCGGCGGCATGATCGTGGGCCTGGACGGGATCCGAGAGGCCTATCGCACGGGACGGGGTAAGTTCCTCACGCGGGCAACCGCTCACGTGGAGTCCGTCTCCCCGCGCCGCAAGGGCATCGTGGTCACGGAGCTGCCCTACATGGTGGGACCGGAGAAGATCATTACCCGTATCAAGGAGGCAGTGGGATCCAAGAAGCTCCAGGGCATCACCGACGTCGCTGACCTCACTGACCGCAGGCACGGCACCCGCCTGGTCATCAGCGTCAAGAACGGCTACAACCCCGAGGCGGTCCTGGCCCAGCTCTACAAGCACACACCGTTGGAGGACTCCTTCGGCATCAACAACGTCTCCCTCGTGGACGGCCAGCCCCACACCCTGGGGCTGCGGGAGCTTCTGGATGTATTCGTGCGTCACCGCCTCACGGTGGTCACCCGGCGCACTCGGTTCCGCCTGGGCAAGCGTCGCGAGCGCGCCCACCTGGTGGACGGCCTGCTCATCGCCATCCTCGACATCGACGAGGTCATCGCCGTCATCCGCTCCTCCGACGACGCCGCCACGGCGCGCACCAGGCTCATGCAGGTCTTCGACCTCACCGAGCCGCAGGCCGGCTACATCCTTGAGCTCCAGCTGCGCCGGCTCACGAAGTTCTCCGTCATCGAGCTGGAGAAGGAGCGCGACGAGCTGGCCCGGGAGATCGAGGCCCTCGAGGCGATCCTGGCCGATGACGTCCTGCTGCGGCGCGTGGTCTCCCGTGAGCTGGCGGACGTGGCCGAGCAGTTCGGCACCCCGCGGCGCACGGTGCTGCTGGAGGCCTCCGGTGAGCCGGTGACGTCGTCGGCCGGCAGCGCAGCGACTCCGGACGATGCCTCCACCGCCTCAGGTGGAGGTGAGAAGCGTACCGGCGCCTCCGCTCAGCCGATGACGCTCATGCCGAGCGCCTCCCCGGTACCGCTCACTGTCCCCGACGACCCGTGCCGAGTGGTCTTGTCTGCCACCGGGCTGGTGGCGCGTATTCCCGGCGCCGAGCCGGTGGCCCGCACCGGCCGGCGCCAGCCCCACGACGCACTGACCTCCCAGGTGTCCACCACGGCGCGTGGACGGATCGGCGCGGTCACCGACACCGGCCGGCTGGTACTGCTCGACGTAGTCTCCACCACGGAGGTGCCACGCACCGAGGGAGCCCCTGGGGCTGGCCGGCGCGACTCAGGTTCGCCAGCTGGTGGACATCGAGCCGGAGGAGAAGGTGGTGGGTCTGGTTCCGGTGGGATCGGCCGACAACCCGCCGATCGTCCTGGCCACGGCGGATGGTGTCATCAAGCGGGTCAAGCCCGGAGACGAGCCTCGGAACGCCGAGAGCTGGGAGGTCATCTCCCTGTCCGAGGGCGACCGGGTGGTCTTCGCGGGCACCGCGGCGGACACGGACTTCCTGACAATGGTGACCTCTGACGCCCAGCTGCTGCGGTTCCAGGCCGCCAAGGTGCGTCCGCAGGGCCGTGGTGCCGGCGGTATGGCGGGGATCTCGCTGCACGAGGGCGCCCGGGTCATCGCCGGTGCGGCGATTCCTGAGGAGCTGCTGGCCGAGGCGGTGGTGGTGACGGTGACGGGCTCCGAGGGCTCGCTTCCGGGCACTGGCGGAGGCAGCGTCAAGGTCACCCCGTTGGATCGCTACCCGGCTAAGGGCCGGGCCACGGGCGGAGTTCGTTCTCACCGTTTCCTGCGCGGTGAGGACGAGCTGATGGTGGCCTGGGTGGGTGTGGCCCCGCCGCGGGCCCTGCGCGAGGGCGGTCAGCCGGTCACGCTGCCGGAGCCTGATGAGCGGCGCGACGGCTCCGGCTCACCGCTGCCGGCTCCCATCGTCGGAATCGGCTGACAGGGCCTCCTCTGGTAGGAGTGCCCCGGAGATCCACTGCGAGCAGGGAGGATGTGCCTAAAGTGGCCCATGGCCGATGACCCCTCCGCAGACCTGCTCATCAGGGACGTCCGCGTCGTCCCCTTCCGGTTCCGCACCGAGCTGGGGGCGCTGCGCCGGGGTCGCTCGGCCCCCGGCGCCCTGGCCGCGCCGCCACCCTCGCCTGAGCCCGTTGATGTGCGTATCGAGGCCGGCCGGGTCGTCGAGGTGGGGCGGGGGCTGAGTGCTCCTGGGGTACGGGTCCTTCAGGCCGATGGTTCCTTCCTCATTCCCGGTCTGTGGGATGCTCACGCCCACCTGGACATGGAGGCGGCGCGCTCGGCACGCATCAACACGCTGGCCACACGCAGTGCCGAAGAGGCTCTGGAGCTGGTGGTCCAGGCGCTACGGGATCGTCCGGCCGGTTCGCAACCGGCCACGATCCAGGGATTCGGGCACCGTCTGTCCAACTGGCCCAGGGTGCCCACGGTTGCTGAGCTCGACGAGGTCACCGGGGAGACTCCCACGCTCCTCATCTCCGGGGACGTGCACTCCGGGTGGCTGAACTCAGCGGCGCTGCGGGCTCTCGGCCTGCCGGGGGCCAGTGCCCAGGACCCTGGGGCACCGATGAAGGAGGACCCGTGGTTCGCTCTGCTGGACCGGTTCGACGAGGTGCCGGGGACACGCGAGCTGCGGGAGTCCGGCTACCGGCAAGTCCTGGCCGACATGCTGGCTCGGGGCATTACCGGCGTGGTGGACATGAGCTGGTCGGAGGATCCCGATGACTGGCCGCGGCGCATGCGGGCCATGGCGGCCCAGGGCGTTCTTCCTGAGGTGCTGCCCCGTATCCGTATCGGGGTCTACCGCGACAAGCTGGAGCGGTGGATCGCCGACGGCCTGCGCACCGGGACCGCGCTGGCCGGCTCCCCGTACCTGCCCGACGGCTCCTCGGTGCTGGTTCAGGGGCCGCTCAAGGTGATCGCCGACGGCTCGATGGGCTCGGGCAGCGCGCACATGTGCGAGCCCTACCCGACTGAGCTGGGCCTGGAGCACTCCCACGGCGTGGTCAATATCGACCGGGCCGAGCTCACCGACCTCATGGCCCATGCCGCCCGGCAGGGTTACGAGATGGCCATCCACGCCATCGGGGACGCGGCGGTCGACGACGTCGCCGCCGCCTTCGCGCACTCGGGAGCCACCGGGCGCCTGGAGCACGCCCAGCTGCTGCCGGCCAACGCCCTCGACGAACCCGACGGGGCGCTCAGGCGCCTCGTGGGCTGCGGCGTCGAGCTGTCGGTTCAGCCGGCCCACCTCATTGATGACTGGGCGGCCGTGAGCCGGGTGTGGCCGGGTCTGGAGGAACGCACCTACGCCTTCGGGGACATGGTGTCCGCCGGGGCCCTGCTCCAGCTGGGCTCGGATGCGCCGGTGGCGCCCCTGGACCCATGGCTGGCCATGTCGGCGGCAGTGGGGCGCCGGACGCCGGATGGCTCGGTGTGGTCGCCGGACCAGCGGCTGACAGCCGAGGAGGCGCTGGCGGCCAGCGTCAACGGGGCAGGCCCGGTGGCGGTGGGATCCCCGGCCGACCTGGTGCTCCTGGCCGAGACCCCCTGCGCCTCGGGGCTGAGGAGCTGGCGGGTGTGCAGCCCGTGGCCACCATGGTGGCCGGTGCCGTGGCCCACCTACGAGGGTGAACCGCCCGAGCGGAAAGTACCCCGCTCAGACGTCGAGGGCGTAGAGGATGGTGCCGCGGGTGGGCACGTAGCCCAGGGACTCGTACAGGTCCACGGCGCCGCTGGGGTTGTCGGTGTCGACACCGGCGGCGGCATACTCCATGCCGTCGGCGGCGTAGGCGCGCATGGCGGCCACCAGCAGCGCGGGCCCGATCCGGCGATGGCGGTAGTCGCTCAGGACCCCAAGCACGTCGGTATAGCCCTCGCGCCAGCCCAGGGCCTCCCAGTCCTGCTCATAGCGGCCCGAACGCAGGTAACCGGCAACGCGGGCCCGGTCCCCGGATCGGTCCATGGCCACGAAGCTCCACTGGGGGGCGAAGTAGGCACTGCCCGCGGTCCAGTCCTCAGGAGTGACGTTCTCCGTCTCCCAGGTCTCGGCCATGGCCTGGTTGTAGGCACGGCGGACGTCGTCGTCGATCTCGGGCGTCCACGGGTCGATGGTGATGAAGCCGTCCAGGTCCACCTCGGGGATCTCGTCACCGAGGAAACGGCGCACCTCCCGGTACCAGCGCATCGGCTTAAACCCCATGTCCGTAAGATGCCCCTGCATGCGCTTGTCGTCCTCCAGGACGGTGGTGACCACATGGGCGGGGACCTGGGTCGATTCCCTTCCCGGCACGGAGCCGGCCCGTTCAGCACCTACGAGATGGCGGGCCCGCTCGGCCTGCCAGTGCAGAAGGGCGCGTCCGATGCCGCGCTTACGCATGGCAGGATCAACGGTGCCGGTCATGGAGGCGTAGATCTCGCCGGCCGGACGCAGCCGCACCAGGCCGAAGGCCCGCATGACACCGTCAACGTCGCGGCCGGCGACCCCGGAGTAGGTGGGGTCAAGGAAGTACTCAGCCGTCTCCTGCTCACTGGTGCGGTAGGGAGGGTTGTCAACCTCCTCGGCCCGGGCGATGAGCGCGGCCAGCTCGTGGTTGTCCTCCGGGCCCAGAGGCCGCCAGGCCAGCTCCCGCGACAAGGACGAGCGGGGCCCCGCGCGCAGAATGGGCCACGGCGAGGATCCCGCCCGGCGGGTACCGTAACCGGGTGCCAAAGCGCACCTCCCTCATGAGGACGAAGAATGACGATCAGTCAGCGAACAGCGCGCCTCGACCTCTGGCGGGCCGTGACACGAAGGTTACTGACACTACCTGAAGGAGCGGCCGATACCTGGCGCGTTGGTCAGGCGTCGATGCGCTCGCGATCAACATCACGGGCGCCCTCGACGATGAAGTCGCGGCGGGGCTCGACCGACGAGCCCATGAGGAGCTCGAACACGGACTCGGCCTCCATGACCTGGGCCTCATCCTCCAGTGTGATGCGCCGCAGGGTGCGGTGCTGGGGCTCCATGGTGGTCTCGGCGAGCTGATGGGCGTCCATCTCCCCCAGGCCCTTGTAACGCTGGGGCTCCTTGAAGCTGCGGCCCGCGCGCTCCAGGCGGCGCAGGGTGGTGACGAGCTCCTCGTCCGAGTAGGTGTAGATGATCTCCTTCTTGCGCCGCCCCGATCCGGAGACCTCGATGCGGTGCAGGGGCGGGACGGCCGCGAATACCCGACCCGCCTCGATCATGGGGCGCATGTAGCGGAAGAAGAGGGTCAGCAGAAGGGTGCGGATATGGGCGCCGTCGACGTCGGCGTCGGTCATGAGAATGACCTTGCCGTAGCGTGCGGCCTCCAGGTCAAAGGTGCGTCCGCTGCCGGCACCGACCACCTGGATGATGGCCGAGCACTCGACGTTACGCAGCATGTCGGCCTGGGAGGCCTTCTGCACGTTGAGGATCTTGCCGCGGATCGGCAGGAGCGCCTGGAACTCGGAGTCGCGGGCGTTCTTGGCGGTTCCCAGGGCGGAGTCGCCCTCGACGATGAACAGCTCGGAGGCGCCGACGTCGTCGCTGCGGCAGTCGGCGAGCTTGGCCGGCAGGGAGGAGGTCTCCAGGGCCGTCTTGCGGCGGGTAATCTCCTTGTGCAGGCGCGCCGAGACGCGGGCGCGCATCTCGCCGACGATCTTCTCCTCCAGGGCGCGCGCCTGGGTCTTGAGGTCCCGCTTGGAGGATGACAGCAGGCGGTGAGCTCGCGCTCAACCACCTTGGAGACGATCTGGCGCACGGGCCCGGTGCCCAGGACCTCCTTGGTCTGGCCCTCGAACTGGGGCTCGGGCACGCGCACGGTGATGACGGCGGTCAGTCCCGCCATGATGTCGTCCTTCTCGACGCGTCCGTCCTTGGAGGTGAGCTTCAGGGCCCGGGAGTCGGCCTCGATGCGCTTGCGCAGCACCTTGGTGAGTGCCTGCTCGAATCCGGTCAGGTGGGTGCCGCCCATGGGGGTGGCAATGATGTTGACGAAGGAGCGCTCCGTGGTGTCGTAGCCGATCCCCCACCGCAGCGCGACATCGACCATGCAGATGCGCTCGACCTCGACGGGCCGCAGGTGCCCGCTGGCGCGGTCGAGCTGCTGGACGGTCTCGGTGTAGGAGCCCTCACCGGTCAGACGGAAGGTGTCGGTGACCGAGCCGTCGGAGGCCAGGAAGTCGACGAAGTCGGCGGTTCCGCCCAGGGCCTGGAAGACCTCGACGCCGTCGTCAGTACCGGTGTCGAACAGGTCGCCGCGGTTCTCGGTGGCGTTCTTGGCGGCCGCCCGCAGGGTGACCTCGTGGACGGCGTCGTCGGTCTCGCCGGCGTCGGCGGCGGGCGTGGTGGAGGCGGCGATGGCCTCGGCCTCGGGGCGCTTGTCCTCCAAGCGCAGAGTGAGGCCCGGGACGAGGAAGCTGGTCTGCCGCAGCCGGGCGCGCAGGGCGGCGGCGTCGTACTCGGTGGGCTTGGGGAAGATCTGGGGGTCGGCCCAGTAGCGCACCCGGGTGCCGGTCACACCGCGACGCACCTTGCCGACGACGCGCAGCTCGGAGGCCTTCGTGAACTCGGTGAAGGGTGAGGAGGGGCTGCGCCCGGCGGAGTCGTCGAAGATGCCGGGCTCGCCGCGGTGGAAGCTCATGGCGTAGGTCTTGCCACCGCGGTCGACCTCGACGTCCATGCGCTCGGCCAGGGGCGTTGACGACGGACGCCCCCACTCCGTGCAGGCCGCCGGCGGCGCCGTAGGGAGCCACCGCCGAACTTCCCGCCGGCGTGCAGCTTGGTGTAGACGAGCTCAACGCCGGTCAGGCCGGAGGAGGGCTCGATGTCCACGGGCACGCCGCGCCCGTTGTCGCGCACCTCGATGGAGCCATCGTCATGGACGGTCACCGAGATGTCGTCGCCGTGCCCCTCGAGGGCCTCGTCGACGGCATTGTCGACGATCTCCCACACGCAGTGCATGAGACCGCGCTGGTCAGTGGAGCCGATGTACATTCCCGGGCGCTTGCGCACGGCCTCGAGCCCCCTCCAGGACGGAGAGGTGACGGGCGGAGTAGTCGCCCCGGCTGGTCTTGTTCTCGGATGAGGGCACGCTGGGAATCTAGCCGATCAGCGCCGTCGGCGCCTTGTGCCCCGCCGCGGCAGGCGTGTGGCGTCAAACGTCATGCAGCCGATGTCCGGGGCCCTTGGGACCTCTATTCAAGCGGGAGGGCGGGGCTCACCCGCGCGCTGCCGATCCCTCGGTTCGCCTTGCCCAGCCGGAAGCGTACGCGCTTCTTGAGCACGGTGCCGGAGACGGCCCGCCCATCGACCAGCCCCTCGGCGGGGAAGAGCGTGAAGGTCCACCGCTCGGCGTAGTCGGAATCGGGGACGAGTCCGGGCGGGCACTGCAGGAGGCGGGCTCCCCAGATCTGACGGGTCATGAGGGCTCGGGTATCGACGCCGTCGACCTCGAAGAGCTCCGCGGGAGCGGCGGTGACGTCCTCATGGCTCCCCGCCGAGATTCCGTACAGGCCGACGACGCCGGCCACCACCATCCAGCCGTCCTTGCCCAGGGTGGTCCCGGCAGTGCCGGTGGAGGCGGCGAGGTCAGCCCCCCCTCCCCCAGGGCCGGGTCGACGAGGTCGTCGATCAGATCGGGCTGCTGACCGCGGCGGACGCGGAGGTCCATGGCGCCGCGGGTGTCGAGCCGGTCGACGGTCGGGATGGCCAGGAGCCCGTAGTCGACGTCGTCGGAGAAACGGAAGGGGGCGAAGCACTCCCTTAAACGGGCCACCGCGCGCTCGGCCCGCGCCCAGCGAGCACCGACTCACCTTCGATTCCCGTGCCCTCATCCAGGCACTGGGCGACGACCTCGGCGGGCGGCCGCAACCCCACCGCCTCCAGCCGCCGGCGAAGGGCCTTGTTGGTCACCCAGCCCGAGCGCTCCAGGCGTGCGATCTCACGATCGTGGAACTCCTGCACCACCGACATCCTGCGTTTCCCCTCCCGATTCCTGCGCATTGACTCGCCGCTACCACCTTCCAGCATTCACCCGATCGGTCGACTTCACGGTGACGTGCCCCATGGCAGGGGTGCGCCGTGGGCGAAAGCGCGTGCGCCTCAGGCGGAAACGGCCGTCTCGGACGGGTGGGAGCGGCTGCGTCATGATGCAATGCGTTCCATGAGCACAACCGGAACCTCGACCGCCACCCAGGCGGTGACCCCCCCTGGACGAGCAGACCACCCCTGCCGCCGACTCCGCCGAGCGCCCGCTGACCACCGCCGACCGCTGCGACGTCTGCGACGCGCAGGCCTATGTCCGAGTCGTCATGCTGACCGGCGAGCTCTTCTTCTGCGGCCACCACGCCCGCAAGCACGGAGAGAACCTCAAGGAGGTCGCCCTGCTGTTCCAGGACGAGACCGCGAGCCTGACCGCCGGCAGCTGATGCCGCCGGCAGCCCCGGCCGACGTGGACTTTTTCACTGACGTCGGCACTGCGGTTCACTGAGTATCACAGCCCTTTTCTACCGGATGCCGCATATCCTCGTTCCTGAGGCCCTGCTCCTGTTCCCGCCCCGAGTCCCCCGGCACAGAGCCTTACGCTGATTGAAGCATTCTGCCCCTCATCCAGGCTCGACGAAGCCGCGTGATACCCCAAAGGAACTGTCTGTGAAACGCCCCCTCCGCGTCATGACCGCCTCTGCCCTGCTCGTCTTCTGCGGCGCGCTAGCGCTTTCCGGATGCTCCGGATCCACCGGCTCCAGCGCCTCCCCCTCAGCACACACCGCCCCGGCGGACGCGAAGGCCACCGGCCCTGTCGTTATCATCGACCTGCGTTCGGCCGAGGAGTTCAAGAAGGGGCACCTGGAGGGTGCCGTTAACCACGACTTCTCCTCGGGTGATTTCTCCAGCCAGATCTCGAGCCTGGACCGCAGCTCCCAGTACCAGCTCTACGGCTCCGCCGACCAGCCCAAGATGGCCAGCGCCGTCATGCGCAACGCCGGCTTCGCCGGCGTCACCGAGCTGGGGACCCTCGACGCCGCCAAGAAGACCACCGGCGCCAAGGTCGTCACCGGCTGACGTCAGGGGCCAGACCGGGCGGGCACCACGACCTTCTGCCCGGCCGCGTCACTCATAGTCACGAGCGTCGGCCCCGGAACCCATGCGGTTCCGGGGCCGACGCTCGCCGTTGACACGTGTGAGCCGGACGCTCCTTCGCCCGGTGAGTCCACTCAGTCCAGGTAGTCGCGCAGGACCTGGCTGCGCGAGGGGTGACGCAGCTTGGACATGGTCTTGGACTCGATCTGGCGGATGCGCTCCCGGGTGACCCCGTAGACCTTGCCGATCTCATCGAGGGTCTTGGGCTGACCATCGGTCAGACCGAAACGCATGGAGACCACACCGGCCTCACGCTCCGAGAGGGTGTCCAGCACGGCGTGGAGCTGCTCCTGCAGAAGGGTGAAGCTCACCGCGTCGGCCGGAACCACGGCCTCGGAGTCCTCAATGAGGTCGCCGAACTCGGAGTCCCCGTCCTCACCCAGCGGCGTGTGCAGGGAGATCGGCTCGCGTCCGTACTTCTGAACCTCGACCACCTTCTCCGGGGTCATATCCAGCTCGACGGCCAGCTCCTCCGGGGTGGGCTCACGTCCCAGGTCCTGGAGCATCTGGCGCTGCACGCGGGCGAGCTTGTTGATGACCTCGACCATGTGCACCGGGATGCGGATGGTGCGGGCCTGGTCCGCCATCGCGCGGGTGATGGCCTGGCGGATCCACCAGGTGGCGTAGGTGGAGAACTTGAAGCCCTTGGTGTAGTCGAACTTCTCCACGGCGCGGATGAGGCCCAGGTTGCCCTCCTGGATGAGGTCCAGGAAAAGCATGCCACGCCCCGTGTAGCGCTTGGCCAGGGAGACCACCAGTCGCAGGTTGGCCTCCAGCAGGTGGTTCTTGGCCCTCTGGCCGTCCTGGGCCACCCAGTGCAGCTCGCGACGCAGCTTGGCCGGCAGGTCGTTGCCCTTCTCAGCCAGGCGGTGCTCGGCGTAGAGACCGGCCTCGATGCGCTTGGCGAGCTCGACCTCCTGCTCGGCGTTCAGCAGCGCGACCTTACCGATCTGCTTGAGGTAGTCCTTGACCGGGTCCGCGGTGGCACCGGCGGTGACGACCCGCTGGGCGGGCTCGTCGCCCTCGTCGGAGTCGGAGACGGTGAAGGAGCCGTCCTTGTCCTGGGACTTGCTGCGCTTACCGGACCTCTTGGAGGCGGCCCTCTCCGCTTCCTCCCGGCGCATGCGCTCGAGCTCACCGGTCAGGGCCGCGATGGAGGGCTGCATCTTGATGCCCTTGATGACCCAGCCGCGGAAGATGTAGCCGTTCTGCGCGAGGTAGTCTCGCGCCACCATCGGGGCGGAGTCTCCCATGACGAACCGGGGCACCGGGCCATGGCCGTAGGGGAGCCAGCGTGATGGGCTCCTCGAGGGTGCCGTGGCCGGCGATCTCAGGTTCTCCACGACCGTGCGCGAGCGCACGAAGAGAGTCGCCCCGGAGCCAGGCGGACGCCTTTGAGCGAGGCGGGGTTGTTGAAGGGGCTGCGCTTGGAACCGTCGCCGTTCTCCTCCAGGCTCACATCCAGGTAGTAGTCGCGCAGCTCGGGAGCCAGGGCCGTCATCCTCCTGGACGGTCTGCGCCCCGGAGTCATCATCCTGGTCCTCGTCCTCATCAGAGGAGTCCTCGTCGTCCTCGTAGTCCCTCGTCGTCGTAGTCGGTGTCGTCTCCTTCGTCGTCGAGGTCGAAGTCCTCGTCGTCGAGCGGGGTCTCGTCGACGTCGTCAGTGGGCTCGGTGCTGGAGCGCGTCACTGTGGAAGAAGCCACGGAGTTCCTTTCGCGTGGGCGGGCGGACAGCCGGTGACGGGGTATGGGAACCCGATCCGGCACAGCAGGCAACCCCAGAATTGTAGCGTTTATTCCCCAGGATCTCCGCACCGATGACTTAGTGCGACCTCATCTTGTTCGCAGTCGGCGTCGCGCTGCGGCAAAACCACTGCCGGAAGAGTCACCGCCCCTCCTGACGTCTGCCCTGGGTCTACCCTGGCGGTCATGAGTGCGCTGCCTGCGGCCCTGGGCCGTATCCGTCCCGCCGTCGAGCACCGTCTGACAGAGGTCCTGGAGGACTGCCGCCGGCGTTGGGAGGACCTGGGACAGGCCGCGCCGGAGCTGCTCGGGGCCGCCAGCAGCGTCCTGAGCGGGGGCAAGCGCATGAGGGCCGTCCTGGGAGCCACCGGCTGCGCGATCCTGAGCGCCCCGGAGCAGCGAGCCGAGTGCCTGACGGGTTCCGACGCCGTCCATCTGGGTGCGGCGCTGGAGCTCTACCAGGCCAGCGCCCTGGTTCACGACGATCTCATGGACGGCGCCGACACTCGGCGGGGTATGCCCGCGGCGCACCGCGCCTTCACCCGGGACCATGAGGCCCGAGGCTGGCTGGGACGCCCGCAGACCTTCGGGGCCAATGGCGCCATCCTGCTCGGCGATCTCCTGCTGTCCCTGGCCGGCGAGGAGATGAGTGCGCTGTCGCAGTCGCGCGTCTCCTGTGAGACCGGAAGCAGAGCGGTCCAGTACGCCCGGACGGCCTTCGACGCCATGACCACCGAGGTGGCCCTGGGCCAGTTCCTCGATGTGCGCAGCGAGAACCTGCCCCTGCCGTGGGACCGGGAGCCGGGCGCCGCGGCCAGGCGCATGCACGACGACGCCCTGTCGGTCGTGCGTCACAAGGCGGCCCGGTACTCGGTGCGCCACCCGCTGCTCATCGGCGCCCTCTTAGCCGGCCTGGACCCGAGCGGGCCCACCGCCGAGCACCTGGCCGCCTTCGGAGAGGACGTCGGTATCGCCTTCCAGCTGCGCGACGACGAGCTGGGCGTCTTCGGCTCGCCGCAGGCGACTGGAAAGCCAGCCGGAGACGACCTGCGCGAGGGCAAGCGCACGGTGCTGCTGGCCCTGACCTGGGGGCGCTGCGGCGACGCAGGCCGGCGGCTGCTCGGCAGCGTCCTGGCCAATCCCGAGGCCACGCCGGAGCAGATCGGTGAGGTCGCCGCTCTCATCGAGGACTGCGGTGCGCGCGCCGCGCACGAGGAGATCATCACCACGCACCGCAATGCCGGAAGCCGGGCGCTGGAACAGCTCCGGAGCGAGGGCGTGGTGAGCACCGCATCCCTGGAGGACCTGACGGTCCTGGCGGACCTGCTGACACACCGAGTCTCCTGATCCGGCAGAGGAAACGAGGACAGCCCACCGGGTGGGCAGTACTACCCGACTACGCGCCTGATCCGGCGTGCGGCTGTCACCTCACTACCGGCATCGTAGAATCGCGCCCGTGGTCACAGATCCCCTCATTGGTCGGCTGGTCGACTCTCGCTACGAGATCGTCGATCGCCTTGCGCGCGGCGGGATGGCCACCGTCTACCGCGCCCATGACCGTCGCCTGGACCGGACCGTGGCGCTCAAGCTCATGCACGCCCACCTGGCCGACTCCCCCCGACTTCGTCTCGCGCTTCCGCCGTGAGGCCCGGGCCGCGGCACGCCTGTCCAACCCCGGCGTGGTGGCAGTCTTCGACCAGGGCAGCCTCGACGGGGTGGCCTACCTCGTCATGGAGTATGTCGAGGGGCCCACGCTGCGCGACCTCATCGCAGCAGGACCGTTGTCGGTCAAGGAGGCCCTGGGCCTGGTGGCCCAGCTGCTGCGCCCGCTCGGCGCCGCCCATCGGGCCGGCCTGGTCCACCGCGACATCAAGCCGGAGAACGTCCTGCTGCCCTCGGACGGCTCTGTGGCCAAGGTTGCCGACTTCGGCCTGGCCCGAGCGGTCACGGAAGTGACGCAGACAACGACGGGCAACGTGCTGGGCACGGTCGCCTACCTGGCGCCCGAGCTCATCACCTCCGGGGAGTCCACCTCTCGCGCCGACGTCTTCTCCGCCGGAGTGGTCCTCTACGAGCTCCTCACCGGCGAGCAGCCCTTCACCGCGGACTCCCCCATCCAGATCGCCTTCCGCAATGTCCACGAGGACGTGCCCCTGCCCTCCAAGCTGGTGCCCGAGATGCCGGCCGACGTCGATGAGCTCGTGGCCACCATGACGCGCCGTGAGCCGCAGGAGCGCCCGGCCGACGCCGACGAGGCACTGGCGCTGCTGCGGAACGTCGTCGACGAGCTCACCGACTCCGAGCTCTCCGTGCGCCGCGGAGGCGGAACCGGCTCAATCCGCACCCAGGAGGTCATGACGGCCAACGCCCAGGCCGCACGCTCCGCCATCGGTGACGAGTCCCAGGACGATGCCGACGACTCCTCAGCTGAGGACTCCTCGTCGCACGCCGGTATGCGTACCGTCTCCCTTCCTATCGGTTCCATCGGCCCGGACTCAAGGGAGAACACGTGCGCTCTCGCGCAAGGCCGTGGCGGCCGATGCCCAGAAGACCACCGCCGTCCCCACCCGGAGGAAGGGCACCGGCGGCCTCAGTCGCCGTCGCGCCGTCATCATCGGGCTGCTGGCCATGGCCGGGACCGGGGCGAGCGCAACCTGGTACCTGACGGCCGGTCCGGGCAGGAGAGTTGCCGTACCCGACATTGTCGGCATGTCTGAGGACCAGGCGCAGCTCGCCCTGGAGAAGCAGGGGCTCGACTGGGGTACGCCCGAGCGCGTCTACTCCGACACGGTACCGGCCGGCAGCATTGTCTCCTGCCGCCCGAAGGCGGGACAGAAGGTGGGACTCGGCCAGGTCGTCACCACCGCTGTCTCCCGAGGCGTGGAGACCAAGACCGTTCCCGACGTCGTCGGGAAGACCAAGGACCAGGCCACGGCCGCGATCAAGGCCGCCGGCCTGACCCCGGGGGACGTCACCGAGGAGTACTCCGCCAGCGTTGACTCGGGCAAAGTCATCTCCTCCGACCCCAAGGCCGGCAAGGTCATCAAACACACTGAGAAGGTCGCGCTCGTCGTCTCCAAGGGCAAGGAGCCGGCCACGATCCCCGACGTGACCGGTCTGAGCGAGGACGAGGCCAAGAAGGCGCTGGAGGACGCCGGCCTGAAGAAGGGCAAGGTCGGCAAGGGCTACTCCGACTCCGTGGCCAAGGGGAACGTCATCTCCTCCTCCCCCATCGCCGGGGCGTCGGGCTACTACAAGGCGACTCGGTGGACCTGACCGTCTCCAAGGGGCCGGAGAAGGTGACGATCCCCGACGTGACCGGCAAGAGCCAGGATGAGGCCAAGAAGATCCTCGAGGAGGCCGGGCTGAAGGTGGAGGTCAACAAGCGCCTGGGAGGCCCCTTCGGGACGGTGCGTTCCACCGACCCCGCACCGGGCTCCAGCGTCAAGCCGGACTCCAGGGTCACCATCAACATCTTCTGACGGCTGTGGTCCGGTTTCGCCGAGGCGGACCGGGCCACGTTTCGCCGGCCCCCGCAGCGCGGGCGGGTTCTCGGCGGAGGTTTTCAGCCCTTGAGCATCTCGGCGATCTCGAAGGCGACCTCGAGGGACTGCTGGTGATTGAGGCGCGGGTCGACGAGGGTCTCGTAGTGCTCAGCCAGGCCGGCCTCGTCGATGTGCTCGCCCCCACCGAGGACCTCGGTGACGTCGTCGCCGGTGAGCTCGACGTGGATGCCGCCCGGGGCGGTGCCCAGGGAGCGGTGCACCTCGAAGAAGCCTCGGATCTCGTCGAGGATCGTCTCGAAGCGGCGGGTCTTGTAGCCGTTGTCCGAGGTGATGGTGTTGCCGTGCATGGGGTCGGCGATCCAGGTGACGGGACGCCCGTCGGCTCGCACCGCCTCCACCAGTGCCGGGAGGGCATCGCGGATGCGGTCGGCGCCCATGCGGGTGATGAGGGACAGGCGTCCGGGAAGACCGTCGGGGTTGAGGCGCTCCATGAGCCGGGAGAGGTCGTCGGGGGACGTGGAGGGGCCGACCTTGACGCCCACGGGGTTGTGGACGCCAGCGAGGATGGCGACGTGGGCGCCGTCGGCCTCGCGGGTGCGCTCCCCCACCCAGAGCATGTGGGCGGAGGTGTCGTAGAGGCGCCCGGTGCGGGAGTCCTCGCGGATCATGGCATCCTCGTACTCCAGAAGGGAGGGCCTCGTGGGCCGCGTAGAAGTCGACCTGGCGCAGGGCCTCGAAGTCGACGCCGGCGGCCTCCATGAACCGCATGGCCCGGTCGAGCTCGTCGGCGAAGGACTCGAAGCGCTTGTAGGCGGGGTTGGCGGTGAAACCGCGGTTCCAGGAGTGGACCTCGCGCAGGTCCGCGTAGCCGCCCATCGTGAAGGCGCGGATGAGGTTGAGGGTAGTGCCCGAGCGCAGGTAGGCGTCCAGCATGCGGGTGGGGTCGGGGATGCGGGCCTCGAGGGGTGAACTCGTGGCCGTTGACGGAGTCGCCGCGGAAGGCGGGCAGGGTGACCTCGCCGCGGGTCTCGGTGTCCGAGCTGCGGGGCTTTAGCGTACTGGCCGGGCCATGCGGCCGATCTTGACCACGGGCGTGGAGGCGCCATAGGTGAGGACCGCGGCCATTTGGAGGATGGTCTGAACCTTGAGGCGGATGTTGTCGGCCGTGTTGTGAGTGAAGGACTCGGCGCAGTCCCCACCCATGAGGACGAAGGCATCTCCGGCACTGGCCTGGGCGATGAGCTCACGCAGGGAGTCGACCTCTCCGGCGAAGACGAGCGGGGGCCGACGGCGCAGATCCGCCACCACGTCGGCCAGCGCAGCCTCATCGGGATAGGCGGGCTGCTGGAGGGCGGGCAGGTGGCGCCATGCGGGGGCCTGGGCGTCCGTACGGGCGGCGGAGAGCTCGTTCATCACGCCCGTCAGCATAGGCCAGTCGGGATATTGCCCGGGATCGGCGCCGCATCGCGAAACGAGTGGGGACGCTCTCAGCGTGGCCGCACTTCACCCTAGGAGAGATCCATCTCTCCATATTTTCTCGGGTAACGAATTCCCCGGTCCAGGAACCGGTTGTCAGCAAGTCTAGGAACTATCTCAGAACAGAACCAATCACCCTCGAGTGAAGCGCGTTTGAGCAGAACATCAAGGACAACTAAAATGCAATACACAGATCTTGGATCGAACTTACCGTATTCGCGTTCTACCCGCTTCCTAGCCTTTCTTCCGCCGGGAAGCGCTGGCGCATCAAGCACGGAGTGATTCCAGATCCTTGCATGATGAGCTATGCGGTTACGCAGATACACGAGCGATTTAATTTGACCAGGAAGAATTGATTTCGACACATTTATCGAACCGGCAATATCATTGAGTACTCCAGAGTCAACAGAGGCTTCGACGCAGCGAGACAAGACACCAAACGAGAGAACTTCAGCCGCAACCCACACTGGAAGATCACGGTATGCGTCAACAGTGAAGACTCCATGACCATCGACCTCGCGATCATCGCGGTAGCGGCCAACGAATGCCTCTTTGCTCCGGTTGAGGTCTCGTAGAACATGGGCACCGACATCTGAGCGATCTATGCCTGAAGGAGAGGCAAGTCCCTCACCTCGCACAAGATTCCACCCCGACCCCACACGCTCTCCGTAGAAGTATGAAAATCTGGTTCGAAGAAGGATCTCAAAACGCCTTATCGCAGCAAATACGACGTCCGCAACCTCACCCTCCTTGCGATATACATCTTCGATGACATCTACATGCACACCCTCGAGGAACCGATCATCACCATACATCGGATCCTTCTGCCAGTAACGGAAGTAACCCGAAAAACGATAATAACTGACCTCAGAAAGAAAACGCTCACAAGCGTCGGCATTAGCAACAACAAGACCTCGTTCTTGAAGTCGAGAAACTTGTTCCTGGTAGCTCAACCACTCTTTAGCCATACCCACTCCAAAGGAAAAGGCCCCGGCCTAGTCTGCCTCATGACGAGGCCTGGCCGGGGGGCGATTGTCTTAAGTCTAGCAACATAGGAGTCTCATGTCATGCGGCGCGCGTCTCGAAGTTGCGCCCCCGTCAGACGGACACTCATTCAGTCGCACAGAAAACTCGCCTTCGAGATCAGTGATGTTCCTCATGTCACTGACCTCGAAGGCGAGCGCACCACATGACGCGAACTCAGCCTCAGTGCTCGGGGGCGACCTCGGCCGGGCTCGACCTTCTGGCCCAGGTCGGCCATGAGGGTCGGTGAACCACTGCTGGGTGATGTCGAAGGGGCTTGGCGCCGGCGATGCGCGGGAAGGCGATCGCGGTGAGCTCGTCGTTGTTCTCCTCGTCCTGGCCGATGACGCCGGACTCGCCGCGCAGGGCGCAGTCGACGGCCAGGTCGCACATCCTCTTGATGAGGGCGAGGTCCTCGGCATTGGCGTGAGCGGCCCGCGAGTAGTAGCCGGACTTCTGGACCATGACCTTCTCGGCGCCGATGAGCTCGGCGAACTGCTTGGCGAACCACTGGCCGGGGTTAATGGTGTCGAGCTTGACGTGGCCGAAGGGATCACGCTGGACCTCCTGGCCGGCGGCCTCCATCTCCGCGATGATCTCGGGGACGCCTGCGCCCTCGGACAGGAAGATGTTGACGTTGCCCTGCTCGTCCATAATGGCCTTGAGGCGCTCGGCCTCGGCGGCGATGTCGAGCTTCATCTCGGGGATGAAGACGGCGTGGACGTCCCAGCGCTCCTTGGTCAAGCCGAGGGAGGGGGCCCACTGCTTGGTCTGGAGCAGGTCGTGGTAGCGGCGGGCGGTCTCAGCGGTGAGGTAGCCGCAGTTGCGGCCCATGCACTCGTGGACGATGAGCATGCGGGGGTTGGAGCGGTGCTCACCGATGACGTTGAAGGCGAAGCCGGCGCCCTCATCGGCCGCGGTCCAGGCGCCCAGGGACTGGCGGACCGGGACGACGTCGTTATCGATGGTCTTGGGCAGGCCGACGACGGTGAGCTCGTAGTCGTTCTCGTGGAGGTAGGCGGCCAGGTCCGCTGCGGTGGTGTTGGTGTCGTCGCCACCGATGGTGTGCAGAACGTCGACGCCGTCCTTGCGCAGCTGCTCGGCGGCGAACTCCAGGGGGTTGACACCCTCCTCGACGAGGCCGCGCTCGACGAGATTCTTGGCGTTGGTGAGCTTGACGCGGGAGTTGCCGATCGGGGACCCGCCGAAGTCGCGCAGGATGCCGGCGTTCTTGCGGGCCCTCGTCGTCGATGACGATGTAGTTGCCGGTGAGCAGGCCGTGGTAGCCGTACTGGTAGGCGATGATCTCGACCTCGGGAGCGACCTGCGTGTAGCGCTCGATGAGGGTCGCCGACGGCGGCGGACAGACAGGGGGCGAAACCGCCAGCGGTGAGCAGGGCGACGCGACGAATCGACATCGGGAACCTTTCGGGTTGTGGGTACTCGGGGTCAGTGCCCCGGCCGGATCGGGCGGCACGGGCCGCACCGGGCGTCAGTCTACGTGCCATTGGTAGCCGCTGACAGGGGACCCACCGGACAGAATCAGGAGGCCGGGATAGCTGCCCGTCCCTCAAGTCCCTACTCGGCGCCGGGGTCGGCCTCGTCGTCGGAGGCCTTGTCCTTCTTCTTGTCCTTGCCGCTCTTGTCCTCGGGCGGCTCGGGCACGGAGACCTCGGGGGCAGGGGCGGCCACCGGGCGCGGCCACAGGGGGCGGCCGAGGGGCGGGCCTGCGCCTGCGCGGCGAGCATCTCGGTGACGACCTCGTCGGCGGTCTTCTTGTCCGTGTCCATGGCCTTCTTGACGTCGGCGGCGTAGAGGTCCACGTACTCCTGACCGGAGAGGGCCATGAGGGCGTACATGATCTCGTCGGTGATGGAGCGCAGCACGAAACGGTCGTTCTCCAGGCCCTTGTAGCGGGAGAAGTCCAGCGGCTCGCCGATGACGATGCCCACGCGGTGACGGGTGGAGGGATGGACTTGCCGATCGGCTGGGCCAGGTTGGAGCCGATCATCGCCACGGGCACCACGGGGGCACCGGTGGCCAGGGCGATACGGGCCACGCCGGTCTTGCCGCGGTAGAGGCGCCCGTCGGGGCTGCGCGTGCCCTCGGGGTAGATGCCGAAGAGCTGCCCCGAGCGCAGGCGGTCGATGCCGGCCTGGAGCGCCGCCTGGGATGCCTTGCCGCCGGAGCGGTCCACGGGGATGGTGCCCACGGTCTTCATGAAGTTCTTCACCGCCCAGCCCTTGACGCCCTTGCCGGTGAAGTAGTCGGCCTTACCGATGAAGGCGACCTCACGGTCCACCAGCAGCGGCAGGAAGAAGGAGTCGATGACCGCCAGGTGGTTGGAGGCCAGGATCGCCGCGCCCTCGGCGGGAATGTTCTCCTCACCGCGGATCCAGGGCTGATAGAGCATCTCCAGGGCCGGGCCGACTGTTGCCTTGATGGGTCCGTATCCCACGCGGGGCCTCCTGTGAACTGCTGGCTGGGCGGCCACCACACGGTCCTGCACCATCGGAGACGGACGGCACCGGAGCCGGCGGTGCCGCTCGGGTATGGGGATGATTCTAGGGTGCTTCCCACCCTGCTCGCACCGACTTCCCGACTGCCAGAGAGGATGCGTGTCACTGCCATCCTCTAGCCTGCGACGGTGAGCACCGTCGGGACCCAGGTGTCCTTCGCAGACATGGGCACGCCCCTGGAGCGGGCGACCTTCGTCGTGGTGGACCTGGAGACCACCGGCGGGGCGCCGGGTGCTCGCTCCCTCACCGAGATCGGGGCCGTCAAGGTGCGCGGCGGACAGGTGCTGGCGGACTTCTCCACCCTGGTCAACCCCGGCGTCGCCATCCCCGCCCAGATCACCATGCTCACCGGCATCACGAACGCCATGGTGGCCGGCGCCCCCGGCGTGAGCACCTGCGTGGAGGCCTTCCTGTCCTGGGCGGACCTGCTGGCCGACGACGTCGTCCTCGTGGCCCACAACGCCCGCTTCGACGTCGGTCACCTGCGAGGCGCTGCGGCGGCCCTGGGCCTGGAGTGGCCAGAGCCCCGCGTGCTGGACACGCTGGCGCTGGCCCGCAAGGCCTGGACCCGCAGCGAGGTGCCCAACCACAAGCTGGGGACGTTGGCGGCCTTCGTCGGTTCCCGGACCCGTCCCACGCACCGGGCCCTGGATGACGCGCGCGCCACCGTGGACGTGCTGCACGGCGCCCTGGAGGTCATGGCGCCGCTCGGTGTCACGCACCTGGAGGACCTGGCCACCGCCTCCGACCCGGTCCCGGCCAGGCGCCGGGCCAAGAGCCGCCTGGCTGACGCCCTGCCCAGCGGCCCCGGCGTCTACCAGTTCCGCTCGGCGGCCGACCAGGTGCTCTACGTGGGCAGCGCCGTGGACCTCAAGCGCCGGGTGCGCTCCTACTTCACCGCCGCGGAGAAACGCCGCCAGGTGGCGCAGATGCTGGACACCACCGTGAGCGTGCGGCACATCGCCACGCCCACGCTCATTGAGGCGCGGGTGCGAGAGCTGCGGATGATCGCCGAGCTCGACCCGCCGGTCAACCGCCGCTCCCGGGCCCCGCGACGCCGGCCCTGGCTTCACCTGGCCCAGGGCTCGGGCCCGGGGGCCGAGCCGCGGTTGGCGCTCACGACCGTGCTGCCCACCGAGGAGGTCGGCCGCGCGGTGGGCCCCTTCGCCTCACGCGGCAGGGGCCAGGAGGCCCTGCGCGCTGCTGAGTCGGTGCTGCGTCTGGGCCGCTGGGACGGGCGCGAGCTGCGGCGGGTGCGCCACGACGACGTCCCGGCTGAGCCGGCCGAGGTGCTGGCCTGCCTGTCGGGCGAGGTCGACCTGGTGGCCTCTCCCCTGCTGGAGCGCATCGCGGCACTATCCCGGGCCGAGCGTTACGAGGAGGCCGGGACCTGGACGGGCCGCCTGCGCTGCCTGCTGCGCGCGGTGGATCGGGCCGAGCGGGTGCGGCCCCTGCTGGCCTGCCCGCATCTCATGGCGGCCCGACGGCGAGAGGCCGGGGGCTGGGAACTGGTGGTGGTGCGCTGGGGCGTGCTGGCCGGCTCCATGACGACCGCGCCCGGGTGCCGACCCGCGCCCCGCCGTCGAGCTGCTGCGCGCCAGCGCCAGGGTCGTTGAGCGGCCCGGCCGCGTCGGTGAGGTGGCGAGCATTGAGGAGACGAGCCTGCTGGCCGACTGGGTCCTGGAGGAGGGCGCCCGCATCGTGGAGATCGACGGAGACCCAGCCGTGCTCACGTGGCCGATCGGTGCGGCCGCCCGCCATCGCAAGGTCCTGGCCTCGGAGGAATGAGGGCTCGGCTCCTTGTAGGCTCGGCGCGATGAGCTCCAGTCATGTGTGGTCGGCCTACAGCGCTCGCGCTGAGGAGTACGCGGAGGCGCTTGGCCATATGGCGGCGACGGCGCAGGAGGATCGGCAGCTCATCGCCCGATGGGCGCGAGGGGTGCAAGGACGGATCGTTGATCTGGGGTGCGGGCCGGGGCACTGGACCGCTTATCTTCATGGCCTGGGCCTGGAGGTCGAAGGAGTGGACCCGGTCGAGGGCTTCATCGAAATCGCCCGCGCCCAGCACCCGCACGTGACCTATCGGCAGGGCTCCTCCGGCTGTCTGCCCGCGAGCTCCTATGGTGCCGTCCTGGCCTGGTACTCCCTCATTCACATCCCGCCTCAGGAGCTGCCCGGAACGCTGGCGTCCTTGAGAGACAGTCTCCAGCCGCGAGGAGCCTGCTCATCGGGTTCTTCGTCGGGGACCGGGTCGAGGCGTTCCCGCACGCGGTCGTCCCGGCCTACTACTGGCCCCTGCAGGACCTGGGCTCGCTTCTGGAGCGCAGCGGGTTCGATGTCCTGGACGCGGAGCGTCGCAAGGTCGCCGGCGCACGCGACCACGGCAGCATCTCCTGCCGCGCGGTTTAGAAGGCCGCTTCAGCGCACGCGGAACGAAGGCGACGCGGTTACGGCCAGATGGGTCAGGCCGGCTTCGACGTCGAACAGTCGGGGCGGAGCCGAGCTCAGCCGGCGGGGGTGACGGTGCCGCGGCGGGCGGTGAGGGCCTTGGTGACGCCCTCCTGGAGGCTCAGCGGGTCCAGGGGCCCGGGGCACGACGACCTCCGCCTTGGCCCAGGCGGCCAGCCAGTCGTCCTGGGGGCGGGCGGTCAGCAGGACGACGGCGGGACGCTCGTCGAGCTCGGTGAACAGCTCGTGGGCCAGGCCCATGCCGCCGAGCTTCTTGGCCTCGGCGTCCAGGACCAGTGCGTCGAAGGGCGGCCGGTCCTCCTTCTCACGGTCCTTGATGGCCATGCGCACACCCTCGGCGGTGGCCGCCTCGGTCCAAGTCACCAGTGGCAGGCCCTTGGCCGGTCGGCGCCCGACACCGTCAATGACCTCCTGACGCACGGTGGCGTCGTCGGAGAAGACGAGAAGCTCGAGGCGGGCGGAAGCAGCCTGGTCGGTCATATCGGATCCTTCGTGGACGGGTACGGACGGCAGTGTTTCCGCGGTCAGTGTAATCACATGGAGGCTCACTATCCCTCTTCCGGCCCCACGTCTAGCATGAGCCATGTTCAGGACTTCAGTCCTAACGAGCCCTGCTGAGACGGGACTGAAGCCACCTCACTCACCGAAAGGCAGTCCTTGATGGCCGTGTACACCCTTCCCGAGCTCCCCTACGACTACGCCGCCCTGGAGCCCCACATCTCCGGCAAGATCATGGAGCTCCACCACGACAAGCACCACGCCGCCTACGTCACCGGCGCGAACGCCGCCCTGGAGGCCCCTGGCCGCCGCCCGCGAGGCCGGCGACCTGGCCGCCATCAACCTGTGGGAGAAGAACCTCGCCTTCAACCTGGGCGGCCACACCAACCACTCCATCTTCTGGAAGAACCTCTCCCCCAATGGCGGAGGTCAGCCCGAGGGCGAGCTCGCGGAGGCCATCAAGGACTCCTTCGGCTCCTTCGAGAAGTTCCAGGCGCAGTTCACCGCCACCGCCATGGGCATCCAGGGCTCAGGGCTGGGCCGTGCTCGCCTACGACTCCATCTCCGGAAAGCTCGTCACCTTCCAGCTCTTCGACCAGCAGGGGCAACGTGCCCGTGGGCACCATCCCGCTGTTCATGGTGGACATGTGGGAGCACGCCTTCTACCTCGACTACCTCAACGTCAAGGCCGATTACGTCAAGGCCGTCTGGAACATCGCCAACTGGCAGGACGTCTCCGAGCGCCTGGCCGACGCCGTCGCCAAGGCCCAGGGTCTCATCGTCCGCTGACGCCGAGCCCCGGCAGCGTACGAGAAAGGCTGTGGCCGCGCCCCTTGAGGGGCGCGGCCACAGCCATGTCTCAGCGCTGCTAAACAGCTCTTGCTAGAAAACCTTCTCAACGTCCATGACGTAAGCCGACGCCGGGATCCCCTGCTGCTGGCCCGTAGCCTGCACCGGCGGCATGAGCACCACGATTCGGGAGCCTTCCGGCACACCGATCAGTCCCGGAACGGACTGCTGTGCCTGCGCCATGTTGATCGACTCGGCGGCGTGCTGCTCCCAGGTGTTGGACGGCTGGGATCCGTCCCAGTAGTTTCCGGCAATGTTCATCACGGCCGTGGAGCTCTCCTTGATGGCCGGACCGGAGCCGCGCGCCAGCACGATGACCTCGGACTTGGCCGGCTGGGCGGCATCGGCCCCGATGGAGAGCTTCGCCGGCTGGCCGAGCTCACCGCTGACCGTGATGCCGCGCTGACTGACGGCTTCCTCTCCCTCCATCGTGGCCGAGGCCGAGCCGCCGGAGATCTTGCCGCTGACGCCGTCGACGATCTCGACGACGAACACGAGCGTCCCGGCCGGGTTCTGCTGCCCCTGCTGCTGGGCGCCGCCGGCCTGGGCGGCCTGAGCATCCTGGGCCGCCTTGTTGCCGTAGGCCAGCTCCGGGGGAATCGACATGACGACCCGGTCACCCACGTGGTGCCCGGCCAGACCGCACTTCCATCCCTGGATCACGTTCCCCAGCGGGAAGGTCACCGGTGCGCCGCTCTTGAAGGAGGTGTCGAAGGGGTCGGTGCCGTCCCACTGCCAGCCCGTGTAGTTGGCCTTGACCACACCGGCGGCGTCGATCTCAGCCCCGTTCCCCTTCGTCAACGTCTTGACGGTGAGGTTCTTAGGTGCCTGCGCATCCTTCTTCCAGGTCACAGTGGGCTGTTTGCCCGCGTCACCACCGACGGCCGGCAACGACTCGGAGTCGGAGTCGATCGTCAGGGTGGAGCAGTCCACGGGCGCCGTGGCCGCCGGCACCGGGGTCTCGGAGGCAGCGGCCTTGGACGCCGATGCTGAGGAGGAGGACGACCCCGAGCAGCCGGCCAGCGCGAGGCAGGCGGCCGCGGCCAGGACAGTCAGGGTCAGGGATGTGCGGCGCACATGAGCTCCTTGCGTGAGGGAGGGCCTGCGCGGGAGGGATCAGTGGAAGGACTCGCCGCAGGCGCAGCTTCCGGCGGCGTTGGGGTTGTCGATGGTGAAGCCCTGCTTCTCGATGGTGTCGGCGAAGTCGATGGTGGCGCCCGACAGGTAGGGCACGCTCATGCGGTCGACGACCACCTCAACGCTGGCCATCTCGTCACTGCCGGTGGGGAAGGCGCGCACGGCGTCGCCGTCCAGGAGCCGCTCGTCGAAGTAGAGCTGGTAGACCAGACCGGAGCAGCCGCCGGGCTGGACGGCCACGCGCAGGCGCAGGTCGTCACGCCCCTCCTGGGCCAGGAGGCTGGCGACCTTCGCGGCGGCGGTCTCGGTGAGGATGACCTCGTGCTCGGGGGCCTCGATGTCAGTGGTGTCGGTCAGGGTGGTCTCTGCCATGGTCATCTCCTGGTCTGGTATGCCTACGTGTATCCGCGGCGCTCAGTGTGGCGCCGCCGAAGGTCCTGCGGCGGCCCTCCTGACGAGAGCCGTGAGGATCCACCGGAGCCAACGCTCCATCCGGATGCCTTGTTCCTGGTGACAACCCTACGCGGTCCTCGCCCCGGAGCCGGGGTGAGGGGACTCACTGTGTCCGACGGCGTCGCCTCTGGGGCGGGAGGGAGACGATCACATCCTCAGGCCAGGGCCACCAGCTCGAGGTACTCCGGCCCCCACAGGTCCTCGTCGCCGTCGGGCAGCAGGAGGACCCGGTCGGGGGTTCAGGGCCTCGACAGCGCCCCTCATCGTGGGTGACCAGGACGACGGCACCGGCGAAGGTGCCCAGCGCCCCGAGGATCTCCTCGCGGCTGGCGGGGTCGAGGTTGTTCGTGGGCTCGTCGAGCAGGAGGACGTTGGCGCTGGAGACCACGAGCATGGCCAGGGGCCAGGCGGGTCTTCTCCCCTCCGGAGAGGACCCGGGCGGGCTTGTCGGCGTCCGAGCCCGAGAAGAGGAAGGATCCCAGGACGCTGCGCACCTGGGTGTCGTCCATGCCGGGGGCGGCGCGGCGCAGGTTCTCCACGACGGTCCCCGCGGTGTCGATGGTCTCGTGCTCCTGGGCGTAGTAGCCGATCTTGAGGCCGTGGCCGGGGATGACCTCGCCGGAGTCGGGCTCCTCCACCCCGCCGAGCAGGCGCAGGAGCGTGGTCTTGCCGGCGCCGTTGAGGCCCAGGACCACGACCCGGCTGCCGCGGTCAATGGCCAGGTCCACGCCGGCGAAGACCTCCAGGGAGCCGTAGGCCTTGGACAGTCCGGCGGCGCGCAGCGGGGTCTTGCCGCAGGGGGCCGGATCGGGGAAGCGCAGGTGGGCAACCTTCTCCACGGCGGCCTCGTCCTCCAGATCGGCCATGAGGCGCTCGGCCCGCTTGAGCATCTGCTGGGCGGCCACGGCCTTGGTGGCCTTGGCCCGCATCTTCTCCCCCTGGGCCCGCAGGGCGGCGGCCTTCTTCTCCGCGTTGGCGCGCTCTCGACGGCGCCGGTGCTCGTCGTCGGCACGCTGCTTGAGGTAGGGCGTCCCAGCCCAGGTGGTAGACGTCGAGGACCCCGCGGCCGGCGTCGAGGTACATGACCTGGTTGACGGTGTCACGCAGGAGCTCGACGTCGTGACTGATGACGATGAAGCCCCCGGCGTAGGTGCGCAGGTGGTCTCGTAGCCACAGGATCGAGTCGTGGTCGAGGTGGTTGGTGGGCTCGTCGAGCAGGGAGCGTGTCGGGCTGCTGGAACAGGGACCCGGGAGAGCTCGACCCGACGGCGCTGGCCGCCTGAGAGCGTGCCGATGGGCTGGTCGAGGACGCGGTCGGGCAGGCCCAGGGCGGCACTGATGCGAGCGGCCTCCGAGGCGGCGGCGCATCCGCCGGCCATGGTGAACTCGTGGTCCAGGCGCGTATAGCGGTCCAGGGCCTTGGCCTGGGCCTCCCCTCGGTGACGGCGATGCGCTCCTCGGCCTTGCGGATGCGGGCCAGGAGCGCGTCGATGCCGCAGGGCCGAGAGGATCCGGTCCCGGGCGATCTCACTGAGGGTCTCCGACCTTGGTGTCCTGGGGCAGGTAGCCCACCGAGCTCGTGCAGGTGATCGTGCCCTCGTGCTCGACGGCCTCCAGGCCGTGGCGCTCATCGGCGTCGTTGACGGCGCGGCCTGCGCCCTGGGCCACGGAAGCGGCGGCGAGCAGCTTGGTCATGGTGGTCTTGCCTGCGCCGTTGCGGCCCACGAGGCCGATGCGCATCCCCTTGTCGACCCGGAAGCCGGCGTGAGCGACGAGCTGGCGGGCACCGATACGCATGGTGAGGTCCTGGACATTGATCACGCGCGCCATCGTACGGGCCTGCTGGTCCTGCCCGCCGCAACGGACCTATCAGTCCCACCACATCCACCAGCCGACCCCGCCGCCGGCCCACTCGGGCCGGGTGCGCACGATGTCGTCAGGAATGCACCTGGCGTCGAGCTCGTAACGCTCCTTGACCCTCTCCCACAGTGCGGAGCACTGACAGGCCCGGCTGTGCTCGGCGAGGACCTCGTAGCCCTGCAGGTCGGCGTCGGCGACCCACAGGGCCTCGGCGCTCAGACGCTCGTCCTCGCGCTGAGGGCCGATGCCGTATCCGGACAGGCGCACCTGCCCGTCCGCTCCGGCGCAGGCAGTCAGCATCGTCTTGAGGGTCGGGGCGAGGTTCTGGCGGTCGCTCAGTGCCGCAGCCGGCAGCCGCAGGAGCAGGTCGGCCGCCGTGGCGGCGTCCATCCCACGGAAGGGCACGTAGTCGCTCACCGGGGCGCCCAGGGCATCCAGGCGCAGTGGCGTCTCCCCCGGCAGGCAGCGCGGGGCATCGAGCCAGGGCTCAATCAGGCGCCACAGGCCGATGCGCACCGTCCACCCCGGTGGACCGTAAAGGCGCGGCGAATCGGGCGAGCCGGTCGAGGCCGGAACGGGAGGCGGAGTCGTGGTGGGTGGGCGAATCGGGATGTTCGTTAGGACCGGCGGTACCGGCTGTGCAGCCAGGGAGGTCTGCGCGCTCATGTTGAGCTCCTTCGCTTGAGGCGGGGTCAGTGCGCCTCAAGCGTGCAAAAACCACTCCGCCGACGCACCCACTGGTCTGAGTGCCTGTGCGCACAAAGAGCCTCACCTGCGCAAACAGGTGCCAGTGGATACCGGGATCGGGCAGATTCCGTGGCCGTCGGCCATCTCGAGCAGGGTACGGGCACCATCCGGACGGACTGTTCCCTTTTTGTTCTGAGCCGTGAGACAGTACCCTCTTCCTCAACCACCTTCTTTGCGCCCGCGTGGCGCACGAGGTGTCAGATCCCCACCACCGAGAGCGAGCCCATCGGGGACTCGGAGCGCACCGGGGTGCATCCACCGTCCTCGTCACCCTCGCTCAGTAGGAAAGGGCCCGAATGGCAACCACGACCTCAACCCCTGAGGCAATCCTCGACGCCGTGGGCGGCGCCGAGAACATCATCCATTTCACCCACTGCGCCACCCGACTGCGCTTCGAGCTCAAGGACGCCTCCGGCATCGACAAGGCGGCCGTCGAGACCATTCCGGGTGTCATGGGCGCCGTCCCCCAGTCCGGGGACCGCTACCAGATCGTCATCGGTGGTGCCGTGCAGAGCGTGTACGACGAGATCAACAACCTGCCGGCCATGAAGAGCCGGGGAGGATCATCCGGCTCGGATCAGTCCGACGCCGACGTCAAGGCCGCCGCCCGCGCCAAGGCCCGCGGCAAGAACGCCTACGTCGACGCCTTCTTCGAGTACCTGTCCGACTCCTTCCGTCCCCTGCTGCCGGTGCTGCTGGGCGCGTCGCTCATCATCGCCGGTCTTGCGGTACTGGATGCGTTCGGCGTCATCAATGCCAGTGATCCGAACCTGACGGCCGAGGACAAGCCCGCCGCACAGGGTCTTCGCGGAAGCCATGTACAAGTCGGTGTTCCACTTCCCTGCCCATCATGGTGGCCTACAACGCCGCCAAGAAGCTCAACATCGACCCCTGGGTCGGTGCCTCGGTCATGGCAGCGCTGATGACGCCTCAATTCGTTGACCTCAGCAAGGCGATCGGATCGACCTGCACCCACAACGCCACGTTGAACAAGGACCTGTGCGTCGCACATGTCGCGGGCGTTCCCATGCAGCTCAACGACTACAGCGGCCAGGTCTTCGTTCCCCTCATGATGGTCGCCGTCCTGGCCCTGGTCTACAAGGGTCTGGCCAAGCTCATTCCCTCCAACGTGCAGATGGTGTTTGTTCCGTTCTTCTCCTTCATCATCATGATGCCGGTGACGGCCTTCATCATCGGTCCAGTAGGTATCTGGGTCGGTACAGGCCTGGGATCCGGACTGGCATGGCTCAACACGAGCGCCCCGATCGTCTTCGCGATCGTCATCCCACTGCTCTATCCGTTCCTGGTGCCGCTGGGTCTGCACTGGCCCCTCAACGCCATCATGCTGGCCAACATCAGTACGCTGGGCTACGACTTCATCCAGGGCCCCATGGGCTCGTGGAACTTCGCATGCTTCGGCGCCACCGCCGGTGTGCTGGTCCTGGCCATTCGTGACAAGGACAAGGTCATGCGTCAGACGGCCTCCGGCGCCCTGGCCGCCGGCCTCTTCGGTGGCATCTCCGAGCCGAGCCTCTACGGTATCCACCTGCGCTTCAAGCGCATCTACCCGCGTCTGCTGGCCGGCTGTCTCGTGGGCGGTCTCATCACCGGTATCGGCGGCGGCATCAAGGCCTCGACCTTCGTGTTCAGCTCGCTGCTGAGCATCCCGGTCTTCACCCCAATGGCACTGTACGGCATCGCCATCACCGCGGCCTTCGCCACCTCGATGGCTCTCATCATTCTCACGGACTACCGCACCAAGGAGGAGAGGGCCGAGGCCCGTGCGGCTGCGGCCGCTGCCGGTGAGACGATTGCCTCCACTGAAGCGGAGCCTACTGAGAAGAAGCAGGCCGACGACGGCGCCGCTGCGGCTGCTGCTCCCGCTGAGGAGGGCGACCGGACTGCGAAGGCCCCCACGCCCAAGCCGGCGCTCGTTCCCGGCGCGGTCACTGAGATCGCCTCACCGCTCAAGGCCACGACCATGGACTTGGACAAGGTCCCCGACCCGGTGTTCTCCTCGGGCGCCGTCGGTCAGGGCGTAGGCCTGGAGCCCCAGGGCGACATCGTCGTCACGGCTCCGGCCGACGGCACCGTCGTCGTGGCCCCGTCCTCGGGGCACGCCTTCGGCATCACCCTGGACAACGGCGTGGAGATCCTCATCCACGTGGGTCTGGACACCGTCAACCTGGAGGGCCAGGGCTTCGACGTCAAGGTCTCCCAGGGCGATCGCGTCAGCGAGGGTCAGGAGCTCGTCCGCGTGGACCGCTCCGTCATCGAGCAGGCCGGCTACCCGCTGACCACTCCGGTACTCGTCACCAACACCGCCTCCTTCGCCTCGGTCGAGGTCGTCGGTGGTGATTCGGTTGAGCCCGGTGAGGCCCTCATCAAGGTCACCGCGCCCGAGGCCTGAGCTCATATGACGCCGTCGACCTGATCGGCCGCTGACACAACGGTGGGGCCGGATCCGTATGCTGACGGATCCGGCCCCACCATGTTGACTCACGTGCTGCTCGTCCGGCGCACGCCGGCGGCACCGGACTGCGGTCCGGGTCAGGGGCAGACGCAGCGCCCAGAAGGCCACGGCGGCGGCCGCCGCCACGTTGAGGGAGTCCACTCCCCCGGCCATGGGGATGCGCACCACCTCGTCGGCCGCGGCGATCGTCCGGTGGGACAGCCCATCGCCCTCCGTGCCCAGGACGACGGCGACCCTGGAGTCCGCACCGGTGCAAGCCGTTGACGCCGCGAACTCGTCCAGCGCCACTGAGGGTGTCCGACAGCGCCAGGACGGCCACGGTGAAGCCCTGGCCATGGAGCTCGTCCATGGCGGGCCAGCGCTCGATCCGGGTCCAGGGGACCTGGAAGACGGTGCCCATGGAGACGCGCACACTGCGCCGGTAAAGGGGATCCGCGCAGCGCGGGTGACCAGGACGGCGTCGATCCCCAGGGCGGCAGCGCTGCGGAAGGCGGCCCCCACGTTCGTGTGGTCCACCAGGTCCTCCAGGATCGCGACCCTCCTGGCCCCGCTCCCCGCGGGCGGCCGACAGCAGCTCGGGAACACCGATGAGCTCAGGGCGGTTCATGGCGGCCAGCGCCCCGCGGTGCAGGTGGAAACCCGTGATGGACTCCAGGACCTCCTCGGGGGCGACGAACACGGGTACCTCACCGCCGTCGTCGTTGCCCCCCGCAGCCGGCCGCTGAGGCGATGACCGGGCGCATCTCAGCCAGGTGGCGCGGAGCCATGAGGAAGGAGCGCGGGGCGTGCCCGGCGGCCACGGCGCGTGTGATGACCTTGGAGGACTCGGCCATGTACAGGCCCCGCTGCGTCTCCAACCGACGGCGCAGCGCCACATCCGTCAGCCTGGTGTAGTCCGCCAGGCGCTCGTCGGCCCCGTCGTCCAGCTCAATAATCATCGTTCGTCACCTTCTTGGTTTTCCCCGCTCAGCGCAGCAGTACGGCGGGAAGAATAGGCCGATCATCGTGGATCGCCCATTCCTCCCGCCGCAGCAAGTGCCCTGGGACCTCTCCAGTTCCCAACGGGCCTCAAGACAGCCGGTCAGGCTCCGTAGGGTCCCTGGGGCGCGCCGGGAGGCGTGCCGTACCCGGGCTGTGCCTGGATGCCGTAACCGCCGCGCGGGGGCACGGAATCCGGCTGCTGATCCTCCTCCTCGGGATCGGCCACGTGACTGCCGCGCGCGGCGTGAGCGCCCTCCAGGCCGTCGGAGGTCGGGACAGTCACCGTGGCCCCGCCGTCGGTCTCATCCGCGGGAGCCTTCCGGGGAACGCCTGCCTTGGGAGCGGGCTCCTCACTGGCCTCCTGGGAGGCCGACTCGACCTCGCCCCGGGCCTGGGCGAGGGCCTCCTCGGGGGCTTGGAGGCTGATGCTGGCCAGGTCCGAGGCGATGCCCAGGTCGAGCTCGCTGCCTGAGAGGTCGACGCCGGGACGGGTATCGTCGTCGGAGTCGTCCGAGCCGCCGCTGGGGCCGCCATCCTTGCCACCGCCGAGAGCGCCGGCGATGCCGTCGAGCGCCGCCGTGAACTCAGTGGGCACGATCCACATCTTGGAGGAGGAGCCGTTGGCGATCTTGGGCAGGGTCTGGAGGTACTGGTAGGCCAGCAGCTTGAGTCGGCGTTTCCGCGGTGGATGGCTTCGAAGACCTGGAGGATGGCGCGCGACTCACCCTGGGCCTTGAGGATCGCGGACTGCGCCTGCCCCTCGGCGCGCAGGATGGCGGACTGCTTGTCACCCTCGGCAGTGAGGATCTGGGACTCGCTTGACGCCCTCGGCGGTCAGGATCGCGGCGCGGCGGTCACGCTCGGCGCGCATCTGCTGCTCCATGGAGCCCTGGATGGAGGCGGGCGGGTCGATGGACTTCAGCTCCACGCTGTTGACGCGGATTCTCCCACCGGCCGGTGGCCTGATCCAGGACACCGCGCAGCTGGCCGTTGATCTGGTCACGGCTGGTCAACGTCTGCTCCAGGTCCATGGAGCCGACGACGTTGCGCAGCGTGGTGACCGTCAGCTGCTCAATGGCCTGCAGGTAGTTGGAGATCTCGTAGGTGGCACGCATGGGGTCGGTGATCTGGTAGTAGACCACCGAGTCGATGCTCACGACGAGGTTGTCGGAGGTGATGACCGGCTGGGGCGGGAAGGGAGACGACCTGCTCGCGCAGGTCCATGATGTTGCGTACCCGGTCGATGAAGGGCACCAGGAAGTGCATTCCAGCGCCGTAGGCCGCCTGGAAGCGCCCCAGGCGCTCAACGATGATCGCGGTGCTCTGCTTAACGATCCGCACCGACCGGAAGATGGCAACGATGACCAATACGGCCACGAGAAGCAAGATGATGGAGACGATGGGCACGAGTTTTCTCCTGCGGGGTTGAACGGGTGGTCAGAACGGTTGATGGGCCGGTGCGGGGAACGTCAGGGCGCGGGCGCAGCGGCGGAGGTCGTCGCCGGGGCGACCACGGCCACGGCCCCGTCGATCTGTGTCACGGTCACGCTCACCCCGGCCTCCAGGCGGGTGACGCCACCCTGGGCGGCGGGAGCCAGACGGGCGCTCCACTCCTCACCGCCCAGACGGACTCGGCCGCCGCCGTCATCCACCGCGGTGATGGTGGTGGCCGACCTGCCGATGAGGGCGTCGACGTTGGTCTTCATCTGTGGGGTGGCGGCTGCCAGACGCCGCTTGGCCCAGGGGCGCACGGCGAAGAGCAGCAGGGTGGAGACGCAGGCGAAGACCAGTACCTGCGCCCACACAGGCCCACCGAGGAAGGATGTCAGCCCTCCCCCCAGCGCACCACCGGCAATCATGAGGAAGGTGAGGTCGGCCGTCACCGTCTCGATGACGATGAGGAGCAGAGCCCCTCCGACCCAGATCAGCCATTCCATGAGAACCTCCTGATGAACGCGGTTGGTGAGTAAGTGGTCCCGTGCCGGACGGGGGACGACGTGGTCCGGAGCGGACATCCGCACCCGGAACCGGTCAGCCCCTGGTCCCGCGGCGACGCGCCTGCCGTGGCCGACGGGTCGGCCCCTGGCGGCGTAGCGACCGCGGTCGTAGGTGACCTCCAGCGGCATGCCGAAGGTCGTGCTGATCGTGTCCACGGTGAGGACCTGCTCCAGCGGACCGGAGCCCACGACCTTCCCCTCACGCAGCGTGAGTGCGTGGGTGAAGCCCTCCGGAATCTCCTCCAGGTGGTGGGTCACCAGGACCATGGAGGGTGAGTCGGGCGAGGAGATGATCTCGGTGAGCGCCGCCAGGAGCTGTTCACGGCCGGCCAGGTCCAGGCCCGAGGCGGGCTCGTCGAGGAAGAGCATCTCCGGGTCCGGCATGAGAGCGCGAGCCAGCTCGACGCGCTTGCGCTCCCCCGATGACAGCGTTCCCCACAGCCGGTCGACCAGGTGCCCGGCCTCCAGGGCACCCAGCAGGGCGTGAGCGCGCTCAAGGTCAAAGTCGTCGTACTCCTCGCGCCAGCGCCCGATGCGCCCGTAGGAGGCCGACAGGACCACGCCGAGCACCTTCTCGCCGTCCTGGACGTCGGCGGCCAGGGCCGAGGACAACAGGCCGATACGGGGGTGCAGCTCGGAGACGTCCACGCGCCCGAGCCTCTCGGAGAGGATGTCCACCGTGCCGGAGGACGGGAAGAGCCTGGCCGAGGCGATCCTGGCGATCGTGGTCTTGCCCGCGCCGTTGGATCCCAGCAGCACCCAGTGCTGGCCCTCTTCCACGGTCCAGCTGACGTGGCTGAGGATCTGGTGGCTGCCGCGGTGCAGCGAGACGTCGTCGAGGTGCAGGACACTGGTCATGAGCCGATCCTATCGTGACACCGGGATGACACAGGGCAGATGCGGGACGAGAGCCGCCAGCCCGATGGTGCCCGGTCCCCATCCGGGGCTCGCCCCGCCACCATTCACTATGGTTGATCCCCATGGATCCCCTCAACCCGCCTGTCAGCATCATGCTGGCCCTGTGGGCGCCCTCGCCCTCCTCCCGCGGCCTGTCGCTCGTTGAGGGCGTCGACGGCGCCCATGACGTCATCGACAGCATCGTCGACGGTATCGCCGGCGCCCCCAGCGGTTCGGGGCGCGTCGGCCTGGAGCAGTGGCTCACCGCCGCCCGCCCACTGAGCCGGGTGAGCGCGGTCCTGCCCTCACCGGCCGGCGGTACCGGCACCTGGGGGATCATCCCCGACATCGAGGAGGGCGTCGTCCTGGAGGGCGCACCCGGTCGGGTGCTGCTGGTGCCCGAGGACTCAGGCACCTCGGTGTCCTGGCACGCCGAGCCTCTCAGTTCCCCGCTGCCTCCGCTGGATGCGGCGCACGCTCGCAGGCAGGTGCACACCGCCACCGAGGAGGCCATCGAGGCGCTCATCGAGCTCGACCTGGCCCGCGAGCGCCCGGAGATGGCCGACGCCCTCAATGACCTGCTCACCGCGGTGGTGGATCCGCGCCTCGTCCCGCCGTGGCTGGCGCGCCGTGATCGGGAGCTGTTGGAGCGCTCCTTGCGCCTGGCGGGGATGTGCGAGCTGGCCCTGGACGACGACGGTGCGGCTACGACCGCCCTTCAGGCGCAGCAGCGAGCCGGCGTCCTGCGTCCGCTGCTGGCTGTGGCGCGTCACGGGGCCGCTGCGGCCACCGAGTGGTGGGCCCGGTAGAGGGGCCGTACCACTCGGTGGCATGGCCGGACGAGAACCGTCCTGTTCAGCCCTGGGCCAGGACCCAGTTGTAGACGTCCATGGTGCGCTGAGCGATGGCCTCCCAGGCGAAGTGCTCCTCGACGCGGCGTCGGGCGGCCTGCCCCATGGTCCTGGCGGCCTCGGTGTCGGTGACCAGGGTGGTGAGGCGCTCGGCCAGGTCGGCCTCGAAGCGGGCCGGGTCGATGGGGGTGCCGGTGCCGTCCTGGACCTGCTCGATGGGAACCAGAAGGCCGGTCTCGCCGTCGACGATGACGTCGGGGATGCCGCCGGTGGCCGATCCGACGACCGGCAGACCCACGGCCATGGCCTCGAGGTTGACGATGCCCAGTGGCTCGTAGACCGAGGGGCACACGAAGACGTCGGAGGCGGCCAGGACGGCGATGAGCTCGGGGCGCGGCAGCATCTCCTCGATCCAGACCACGCCGGTGCGCTTCTCCCGCAGGCGGGCCACGAGACCCTCGACCTCGGCCTTGATCTCGGGGGTGTCAGGGGGCGCCGGCGCACAGGATGACCTGGACGTCCGCGGGCAGCTGCTCGCAGGCGCGCAGTAGGTGCGGCAGGCCCTTCTGACGGGTGATGCGTCCGACGAACACGACGGTGGGGCGGTCGGGGTCGATGCCGAGGCGCTTGAGGGTGGCTGCGGCCGCGGCGTCGGCGTCCTCGCCCTGCGGGTGCTTCCAGGCCTCGAGGTCGATGCCGTTGTGGACGACCTTGACGCGTTCGGGGTCGACGGCCGGGTAGGAGCGCAGGATGTCCTCGCGCATGCCGTTGGAGACCGCGATGATCCCGGAGGCGGCCTCGTAGGCGGTCTTCTCCGCCCAGGAGGACAGGGCGTAGCCGCCGCCGAGCTGCTCGGCCTTCCAGGGGCGCAGGGGCTCCAGGGAGTGGGCGCTGATGACGTGGGGGACGCCGTGGAGCAGGCCGGACAGGTGGCCGGCGAGGTTGGTGTACCAGGTGTGGGAGTGGACGAGGTCGGTTCCCTTGGTGCCCTGGGCCATCTCCAGGTCGACGCCGAAGGTGCGCAGAGCGGCGTTGGCGCCGTCGAGCTCAGCGATCTCGGGGTAACCGGTGACGCCGTCGTCAGCGCCCTCGGTGCCGGGCTCGCGGGGGCCGCCGAAGGCGTGGACGCGAACGTCGGCCAGAGGGCGCAGGACCCCTGGCGAGCTCGTTGACGTGGACCCCGGCGCCGCCGTAGATGAAGGGTGGGTACTCCTTGGTCAGCAGGTCGACCCTCGCGGTGTGCGTCTCCTCTGTCTGCTGGATGGTCTGACCGCGCCGTCGGCGGCGCAGGACGGGCACCCGCGGTGGGTCGGGCGCCACCCCCGACGGTATACGCACGCGCCTCGCAGTGGGACCGTTCGACGTCGGTGGTTTCCACCGACTCACGTGTACGGGCCCGTCGGCGTCCTGAGCGGGGTGCGTCTAGATCGAAGGTCCGGGTCGACTCGGGAGTCGCCCCGGGAACGGCCCACATTGTGATCTGTTTGGCCCCATAAGCCTCTCAAGCAACGTAAGGGCAGGGCCACATGGCTCAACCTCGTGTTCTCGCAATCGTCCTCGCTGGTGGCGAGGGCAAGCGCCTCATGCCCCTGACCGTGGATCGCGCCAAGCCGGCCGTGCCCTTCGGCGGGATCTACCGGCTCATCGACTTCTCCCTGTCCAACATGATCAACTCCGGCTTCCTCAAGGTCGTGGTGCTCACCCAGTACAAGTCCCACTCACTGGACCGTCACATCTCCAAGACGTGGCGCATGTCCGACATGCTGGGCAACTACATCGCGCCTGTTCCGGCCCAGCAGCGCGTGGGCAAGCACTGGTTCCTGGGGAGCGCCGACGCGATCTACCAGTCCCTCAACCTGCTCGACGACGAGCGGCCGGACTACGTGGTCATCACCGGTGCGGACAACATCTACCGCATGGACTTCTCCCAGATGCTGGACCATCACATCGCCTCCGGGCTGCCCTGCACCGTCGCAGGCATCCGTCAGCCCCGGTCATTGGCGGACCAGTTCGGCGTCATCGAGACCGACCCGACCGACCGCGGCAGGATCAAGGCCTTCGTGGAGAAGCCCAAGGACACCCCGGGCCTGCCGGACTCCCCTGATGAGGTCCTGGCCTCGATGGGCAACTACATCATGAACGCCGACGCGCTCCTGGAGGCCGTGACGGTCGACGCAGGCGACGAGTCCTCCAAGCACGACATGGGCGGCAGCATCGTGCCCTGGTTCGTCAACCAGGGTGCGGCCGGCGTCTACGACTTCAAGGACAACGACGTCCCGGGCTCCTCCGAGCGCGACCGCGACTACTGGCGCGACGTGGGTACCGTGGACGCCTTCTTCGAGGCGCACCAGGACCTCATCTCGGTGACCCCCGTGTTCAACCTGTACAACGACCGCTGGCCGTTGTTCGCCGGTTACCAGGCCGCGATGCCCCCGGCCAAGTTCGTCTACGGCCACCACGAGCGCCTGGGGCACGCGGTCGACTCGATCGTCTCACCGGGTGTCATCGTCTCCGGTGGTGAGGTGATCTCCTCGGTCCTGTCCCCCGGTGTGCGTGTCAACTCCTGGTCCTCGGTGCGAGAGTCCGTCCTCATGGACGGCGCTGAGGTGGGCCGCAACACCGTGGTCAACCGCGCGATCCTGGACAAGTACGTCCGGGTCGAGGAGGGGGCCATGGTGGGGATCGACCCCGAGCACGACCGCGAGCGGGGCTTCACCGTGACAGAGTCCGGTATCACGGTGGTGGCCAAGGGGCAGCTCGTCACCCGCTGACCGAGGGGCCTACCGCCTTCCATGTGCGCGCCGTCGCCCGAGTCGCCGGGCGGCGGCGCGCTCGTACCCGCCCGCCGGTTCGCCCACTAGCATGGCGCCATGAGCGACACCTCTCGACACCGTGCCGGCGGCTCCGCGGGCCTCAGCGGGGCTCTGACCGATGGTGCCCTGATGACTGGGGGCCCAGGCCTTCTGGTCATGGACGTGGACTCCACCCTCATCGAGCAGGAGGTCATCGAGCTCATCGCCCAGCGCGCCGGAACCCGTGAGCTAGTTGCCGAGGTCACGGCCCGGGCGATGCGCGGGGAGCTGGACTTCGCAGCCTCCCTGCGCGAGCGGGTGGCGACGCTGGCCGGGGTCTCCCAGGAGGTCTTCGCCGAGGTCCTCGCCGAGGTGCGCCCCACCGAGGGGGCTGCCGAGCTCATTGAGGCGCTGCATGCGCGTGGCTGCCGCGTGGGGGTCGTCTCGGGCGGCTTCGAGGAGGTCGTGGTGCCCCTGGCCGAGCGGCTGGGTATCGACCACGTGGCGGCCAACCGCCTGGAGGTGGCGGGCGGCTGCCTCACCGGTCGGGTGCTGGGGCGCATCGTGGACCGTCAGGAGAAGGTCCGCTGCCTGCGCACCTGGGCCCAGCAGGACGGTGTGCCCATGGAGCGCACCATCGCGGTCGGGGACGGGGCCAACGACCTGGGGATGCTGGAGGCCGCGGGGCTGGGGGTGGCGTTCTGCGCCAAGCCGGTGGTTGTTGAGCAGGCTGATGCGGCTATCCATGTGCGTGACCTGCGTGCCGTCCTGCAGCTGATCGGGGGCTGACCGGCGACTGCTTCGGGACGTCCAGCCTCAGTCGCGCTTGCGGGCGGTGAAGATCTCCCGGATACGGGCGCTCTTGGGCTCAAGGTCCGCCCAGGCGCCGGGGACATCGATGATGACGGCGGTTGCCGTGGGCACCCCTGAAGGAGATCTGGGAGGCCAGGTCGTCATCGGTGTCGTGGAGGATGTGGGCGAGCACGGAGATCGTGGGCTCGTGGCCGACGACGACGACCGTCCTGGCGTCTGCGCCCTCCTCGGCCAGAACCCCGAGGATGCCGTTGGGGCCCAGGTTATAGATCTCCTCGCGCACGAGGGTGTCAGTGGGCTCGAGGCGGTCGCGGATGGGGCGGGCGGTCTCGCGGGCCCGGGCCGCCGGGGAGACCAGGAGCAGGTCGGTGGTCTCCAGGCGCTTGCGCAGCTCCTGGCCAGCAGGCCTGCGAGGGCGGTGCCCTTGGGGTCAGAGGACGTTCCAGGTCGGTGACGGCGTCGTGAGAGGCCTTGAGTGTCGGACGAGCACGAGCCGGCGCATGGGATCCGTTGTCACGGCTCTACCCTACGGCACCACGGCGGCCCCCGGATACGGCCCCGACAACGTCTCGCGGCCTGCTGTGCGCCTAGCGCCCCATGCCCATGCCGCCGTCGACGCCGAGGATGGCGCCGGTGACGTAGGCCGCCGCGGGTGAGGCGAGGAAGACGGCGGGGCCGGCGATGTCGGCGACGTCGGCGAAGCGCCCCAAGGGAATCTGCTCGAGGTAGGCGGTGCGGATGTGGTCGGGCAGGGAGGCGGTCATCGCCGTGGTGACGAATCCGGGGGCCACGGCGTTGACGGTGATGCCGCGCGGTGCGAGCTCGCGGGCCAGGGAGCGGGTCAGCCCCTCCACGCCGCCCTTGGCGGCGCCGTAGGCCGACAGGCCCACGCCTCCACGTGCGGCGATGGCCGAGGAGACCAGGATGATGCGCCCCGTACGGGCCCGCATCATGGCTGGCGTCACGGCGCGTACTGTATTGAAGGTGCCGGTCAGGTCCGCTGAGATGACCTCGTCCCACATCTGGGAGGAGGTGCGGGCGGCAAGGACTCCCGGTTGATGCCGGCCGAGGCCACGAGGACCTCGATGGGGCCGTGCTCCTCGGTGGCGGCGCTAAGGGGCCTGGGGCCAGGGGCGTCGGGGTCGGTGACATCGGCGGCCAGGCCCAGGGCGCCGTCGGGGGCCTCACCGGAGCGGGAGATACCCGCCACCCGGTCGCCCTGTGCGAGAAACGCTTCACAACCGCCTCCCCGATTCCCCGGGAGGCTCCGGTCACGACGACGGAACGTGATATCGACGGCTCGGTCTCTTCGTTCATCAGCACAAGCACACAAGGTAACGCGCGCAAGCACTCGTCATCAGCAGTTCGTCATGCACTGACCTCGATCCAGCCCTGTTACTTCCTTCACAAGTGGTCTATACCTGTGTCGGTTCCGGGCCGAAGGACGGGGCCGGTCGCCGCCCTGGTACTCGCCGTGTGTCAGCATGTCGGGGTGACGATGAGTGAGACCTCCCCCCGCCTGCCCGACGCCTGCGCATCGGGCCGCGCGCCCATACCGCTGCGCATCGGGCCGCTGGTGGTGCCCACCCCCGTCGAGCTCGCCCCCATGGCCGGAGTCACCAACGCCTCCTTCCGCCGCCTGTGCCGGGAGATGGCCGAGGCCGTCCTGCCGGAGGCGCTGACGCCCTCCTGCCCCGGTCCGGTGTCCGCCCCCGGCGGCGGTCTGCTGGCCCCGGCGGGCCTGTACGTCACGGAGATGGTCACCACCCGCGCCCTGGTGGAGCGCAACGAGCGCACCCTGGCGATGGTGCGCACCGACCCGGCCGAGAGGGTTCGTTCCATTCAGCTCTACGGGGTTGACCCGGCCACGGTGGGGGCCGCGGTGCGGATCCTGGTGGAGGAGGACCTGTCCGACCACATCGACCTCAACTTCGGCTGCCCGGTTCCCAAGGTGACCCGCAAGGGAGGCGGTGCGGCGCTGCCGTGGAAGCGCGATCTGCTGGCGGCGATTCTCACCGAGGCGGTGCGTGCCAGTGAGGCCGCTGCCCGCGCCGCCGGGCGGGTTCGACAGGTGCCGGTGACCATGAAGATGCGCCTGGGCATCGATGAGGGGCACGAGACCTTCCTCGACGCCACCCGGGCCGCCGAGAACGCCGGGATCGCGGCGGTGGCCCTGCACGCCCGCAGCGCACGCCAGCACTACTCGGGTCAGGCCCGCTGGGAGGAGATCGCCCGCCTCAAGGAGTCCACCGTCCTACCGGTGCTCGGCAACGGGGACATCTGGCTCGGCGACGACGCGGTGCGCATGATGGAGACCACCGGCTGCGACGGCGTCGTCGTGGGCCGCGGCTGCCAGGGCCGCCCCTGGCTGTTCGCCGACATCGTGGCGGCCATGCACGGCTCGTCGGCGCGCACCCGCCCGGACCTGGACGCCGTCATCGAGGTGATCCGCCGCCACGGGCGGATGCTGGCTGAGGAGATGGGCGAGGACCGGGGGGTGCGTGACCTGCGCAAGCACGTGGGCTGGTACCTCAAGGGCTATCCGGTGGGCGGCGCGGCGCGTGCCGACCTCATGGGGATCCGGACCCTCGATGAGCTCGACGCCGGCCTGGAGCGGATGCGCTCGCGCCTGCCCGACGTCGTCGACTACCCCGGTGACGTCGTCGAGGGCCCTCGGGGACGGGCCGGCAGCCCTAAGACTCCCCGCCTGCCCGACGGCTGGCTGGACTCTCCCGCCCTGGACGAGGCCCACCGCGAGATGCTCAGCCAGGCCGAGTCCGACGTCTCCGGCGGCTGAGAGAGCGGTCTCACCGGGTCCTGAGGTCCGTCGTCAACTATTCGTCGAGGACCGGGGTGACACGGCACAGGGCCGCCGCGATCGCCGTGGTCGCCGGGATCGCCAGGACCAGGCCGATGGAGGAGATGAGAGTGCGCACGATCTCCTCCGCGATCTCCCCCGAGAGCATGGTGTCCAGCACGGCCCGGTCCATGAGGGAGGCGGCCAGGATGAGGGGCAGTGCCGTACCGGCGTAGGCGAAGGCCAGGGTGTAGACGGTCGAGGCGATGTGGTCCCGGCCGATCCTCATCCCGCCGGTGAACAGGCGCGTGCGCGACAGCAGCGGGTTGGCGGCGTGCAGCTCCCACACCGAGGAGGCCTGGGTGATGGTGACGTCGTTGAGGACACCGAGCCCGGCGATGACCATGCCGCAGGTCAGCAGCGTCTGCAGATCGATGTGCGTGCGCGAGGCCAGCAGGCGGGCGGTCTCGTCGACGTCACCGGTCAGGTGGGCGGCGTCGGTCCCCCACAGGGCGAGCAGCACGGTCAGCACGATGCCGGCCACCGTTCCCAGCAGGGCCGTCGTGGTGCGGATGGACACGCCGTGGGCCACGTAGACGGCGGCCAGCATCATCGCCATCGATCCGACCAGCGTCACCGCCAGCGGGTGGGAGCCTGACAGGAGTGCCGGGATCATGAAGAAGGCGAGCACACCGGTGGCCACCAGCAGACCCAGGACGCTCAGGACGCCCTTGCGCCCGGCCACGGCGACGACGAGCACGAGGTAGACGACCGCCAGGGCACCGACCGGGAGCTGACGCTGGTAGTCGATGAAGGAGTAGGGGGAGCCGGACAGGATGGCCTGGGGCGAGTAGAGGACGACGAGCCGGTCACCGACGTGGGCGAGCTTGCGGGGCTCACCCACCAGCTGGACCGGCATGACCAGGCCCTTGCCCTCACCCTCGGTGATGCGGGCGCACACGTGGCTCTTGGCGAACTCCTCCGGCTTGACGCCGTTGACCTCCGTCAGGGCGCTCACGGAGCTCTCACAGCCGGACAGGTCCGTGGAGGTGATGGTGGCCTTGCCCACTGAGCCGCCCTCAGCGGTGAAGGAGCGTGAGCCGATGAGTGAGCTCTTGCCCGGCCAGAGCACGAACAGCCCGACGACGGTGGCCAGGACCAGGGCACCGACGATGACACCGAGCACGATCCGCACCCGGCGGGCCTCCCCCGCCTCCAGGTCCAGTGGCCCGGAGTGGGAGTGGCTGTGGCCGCCGTGAGGGCCGGCAGGTCCTACCGACGGCTGGGGAAGGTCCTCAGCGGAAAGAGACTCGTTGCTCGGGGAGGTCGAGTTGGTGCTCACCGTCCCATCATGCCCGCCCCGTGTCCCTGACGTGAGCCAGGGACACGGGGCGGGATCCGGATGGTAGTCGGGTCAGTGGCGCTGCCGGCCTGCTCGGCGCGGCTCAGCAGCCGACGAGGCGCTCAGCCAGGTAGCGCTCGACACCCTCGAGCGGGATGCGCTCCTGGGTCATCGTGTCGCGCTCGCGCACGGTGACCGCCCCGTCCTCGGGCGAGTCGAAGTCGTAGGTCAGGCAGAAGGGCGTGCCCACCTCGTCCTGGCGGCGGTAGCGACGACCGACCGCGCCGGCGTCGTCGTAGTCCACATTCCAGGAGCGGCGCAGGCGGGCGGCCAGCTCCTTGGCCGGGCCCGTCAGCTCCTCCTTGCGGCTCAGCGGCAGGACGGCCGCCTTGACCGGGGCGATGCGCGGGTCGAGCCTGAGCACGATGCGCTTGTCCACCCCGCCCTTGGTGTTGGGGGCCTCGTCCTCGGTGTAGGCCTCCACGAGGAAGGCCATGAGCGAGCGGGTCAGGCCGGCCGATGGCTCGATGACGTAAGGGGTCCAGCGCTCGGAACGGGTCTGGTCGAAGTAGGACAGGTCCTTGCCGGAGTGCTCGGCGTGGGTGGACAGGTCGAAGTCGGTGCGGTTGGCGATGCCCTCGAGCTCGCCCCACTCCGAGCCGGCGAAGCCGAAGCGGTACTCCCAGGTCCACGGTGCGCTTGGAGTAGTGGGAGAGCTTCTCGGTGGGGTGCTCGTAGAGGCGCAGGTTGTCCTCACTGATACCCAGGTCGGTGTACCAGGCCTTGCGGTAGTCGATCCAGTACTGGTGCCACTCCTCGTCGGTGCCCGGCTCGCAGAAGAACTCCAGCTCCATCTGCTCGAACTCGCGGGTGCGGAAGATGAAGTTGCCCGGCGTGATCTCGTTGCGGAAGGACTTGCCCACCTGGCCGATGCCGAAAGGCGGCTTCTTGCGGGCCGCGCTCATGACGTTGGTGAAGTTGATGAAGATGCCCTGGGCGGTCTCGGGGCGCAGGTAGTGCAGGCCGGACTCGTCGTCGACCGGCCCCAGGTAGGTCTTGAGCAGGCCGGAGAACTCGCGCGGCTCGGTCCAGGAGCCCGGCTGGCCGGTGACGGGGTCGGGGACCATGTCGAGGGTGACGGCCTCGGGGTCGAGGCCCTTGCGGGCCGCGTAGTCCTCGACGAGCTGGTCGGCGCGGTACCTCTTGTGGGTGTGCAGGGACTCCACGAGCGGGTCGGTGAAGGCGCCGACGTGCCCGGAGGCGACCCACACCTCGCGCGGCAGGATGACCGAGGAGTCCAGCCCGACGACGTCGTCGCGTGAGCGCACCATGTACTGCCACCACTGGCGCTTGATGTTCTCCTTGAGCTCGACGCCCAGCGGTCCGTAGTCCCAGGCCGAGCGGGTTCCGCCGTAGATCTCGCCGCAGGGGAAGACGAACCCGCGACGCTTGGCGAGGTTGATGACGGCGTCAAGGCGTGAAGGGGTGGATGCCAACGGATGCTCCTTCAGGAGTGGTCGTGGTCCCGCCTGGTTGGTGGGGACGAGTGGGAACAGTCTAGGCGGACAGCCGCCGACAGCTGGTGAGGGGCCCGTCGCACCGCGGATGCGCACGCAAGCGCTCGAGCGGCCCTTCTGACTACTGTTCAAACCGGCTCTCAGCAGCGCACACGCGGAATCCCTCGGAGTTTGACGCACAGCCATCAGAGTATGAGAATGATTCGCATGAGTGTTTCACAGGCTCGTTCCCACCACCTCCGTCGCATCGTGGCGCTCGGAGCCACCCTGATCCTGGCCGCCGGTATGAGCGCGTGCAGCGCCCTGAAGAGCGAGAACTCGTCAAGTGCCTCGGCACCGCACACGATCGCCCCGGGCAAGACCCTGACGGTCTCTACGTCCTTCTACCCGATCCAGTACCTGGCCGAGCCATTGGCGGCAAGCTCGTCAAGGTCTCCACCGTGACCCCGGCCAACGTCGAGCCGCACGACTTCGAGCTCTCCGGCAAGGCGACCGCCGAGCTGGGCAAGGCCGACCTCATCGCCTACGTCCCCGGCTTCCAGCCCTCCCTGGACAAGGCCGTCAAGGAGGTCGGCTCCGGGCCCACCGTGGTGGACCTCAGCAAGCCGGCCAACCTCGTCCACCACGAGGGGGTTGAGGAGGAGCACGAGCACGGCGAGGAGGCCACCGACGGCGCCTCGGCCACGGCGAGTGCCGCCGCCACCGCGCAGGCCAGCGAGGCCGGCCACGACGAGCACAAGGACGAGCACGGTCACGATGAGCACGGTCACACCGAGGGCGAGGAGGGGCACGACAGTGACCTCGACCCGCACTTCTGGCTCGACCCGGACCGCATGATCAAGGTGGCCGAGGCCCTCGAGGCCTCCTTCGCCCAGATCGACCCGGCCAACGCCAACGACTACAAGGCGAACCTGGACAAGCTCAAGACGGCGCTGACCGGCCTGGACAACCAGTACAAGCAGGGCCTGTCCACCTGCCAGCACAAGACCTTCATCACCACCCACGCCGCCTTCGGCTACATGGCCGAGCGCTACGGCCTGACCCAGGCCTCCATCTCCGGCATTGACCCCGATGCTGAGCCCAGCCCCGCTGAGATGGCCAACATCAAGTCGGTGGTCGAGAAGACGGGGGTGAAGACGATCTTCACCGAGAGCTGGTCTCCGACGCTCCCGCCAAGGCGATCGCCGCGGAGACCGATGCGAAGACGAGCGTCCTCAGTCCCCTGGAGTCCAAGCCCGAGCGGGGCGACTACACCGACGCCATGACCAGCAACCTGGAGCGGCTCAAGTCCGCCATGGTGTGCCAGTAGCCTCGGGGCCGGGCCACCGAGCCCGAGATCCCGAGCAGATGACGTCCACTCAGATTGGCATGATCGAAACGGCATGACCTCATCATCTTCACCATCATCAGTGTCTGTGACGACGCCGTCCGACTCACCCCGGGCGGCGTCGTCCGCGCTCGCCATCAGGATCCGCGAGCTCAGCGTCGTCCTGGGCTCCTCCCTCATCCTGGACGACGTGAGCCTGGCCGTGGGCGGCGGCGAGTCCGTGGCGATCCTGGGCGCCAACGGCTCGGGCAAGTCCACCCTCGTCAAGGCCGTTCTGGGGCTGGTGCCCCTGTCCGGCGGCAGCATCGAGGTCCTGGGCGCCCCCACCTCGCGCCGCCGCAGGGTCCCCTGGGAGCGCGTCGGCTACGTCCCCCAGCGGATCGGTGCCGGCTCCGGTGTCCCGGCCACCGCCCTGGAGGTGGTGCGATCCGGGCTCCTGGGACCGCGCAGGCCCTGGGCCGACCGGGGGCGGAGCGCCAAATGCAAGGCCATGGCCGCACTCGACGCCGTCGGCCTGGCCCACCGGGCCGCGGACCACGTCCAGGTCTTCTCCGGCGGGCAGGCCCAGCGCGTCCTCATCGCCCGAGCCCTGGTGCGCTCCCCAGAGCTGCTCATCCTCGATGAGCCCCTGGCCGGCATCGACCGTGCCAGCCGTGAGTCCCTGGCCGAGATCCTCCGGGGGCTGCGCGCGCAGGGGCTGACCCTGGTGACGGTCCTGCACGAGATGGGTGAGCTCGCCGACGTCGTCCAGCGGGCGATCCTCCTGCAGGACGGCCGGCTCGTCGCCGACGGCCCGGCCGGCGAGGTCGCTCATCTGCGTGACAGCAGAGTCGGCGCGTCCCACGGCCCACGCCGCACTCACAGCGGCGACGACGACCACCACCCTGACGCCGGAGGCCCTCCGGCCCACCACGCCCCCGTCCTCGACCATCGGTTTGCCTGAAACGCGCCCCCATTCCGGTAGGGAGCACCCGCCCATGATCGAGTTCGTCTCCGACATGCTCGCCAGCCCCCTCATCCAGCGGGCCTTCATCGTGGCGGTCCTGGTGGGGCTGGCCGCCCCGGTGGTGGGCACCTACCTGGTTCAGCGGGGCCTGGCGCTGCTGGGCGACGGGATCGGGCACATCGCCCTGACCGGCATCGCCCTGGGCTGGCTGGCCGGGACCGCCGCCAACGTCACCTCCCGTGACGCCTGGGCCCGTGCCCGGGGCGATCATCATCAGCGTGCTGGGCGCCGTGCTGATCGAGGTCATCCGCGCCAACGGCCGCACCCGGGGCGACGTGGCCCTGGCGATCCTGTTCTACGGGGGCATCGCCGGGGGCGTCATCCTCATTAGCGTCGCCGGCGGGACGACGACGAATCTCAACTACTACCTGTTCGGCTCGATCTCCACGGTCTCGGTCCCCGACGCCTGGTTCACCATCGCCCTGGCCACCCTGGTGCTCCTGGTGGGGCTGGGACTGCGCGGCCCGCTGTTCGCGCTGTGCCACGACGAGGAGTTCGCCCGCGCCTGCGGGCTGCCCACCAGTGCCCTCAACGTACTGGTGGCGGTGGTAGCGGCGCTGACGGTCTCAGTGTCCATGCGGGTGGTGGGGGCGCTGCTGGTCTCGGCCGTCATGATCGTGCCGGTGGCCATCGCCCAGCTCGTCTCGCACTCCTTCGCCCGCACCATGTACCTGGCGATGGGTCTGGGGGTAGTGGCCTGTGTGTCGGGTCTGACGATCACCTACCGGGTGGAGGTCTCTCCCGGCGCCATGATCGTGGTACTCCTAGTGGGGGGCTACGCCGTCGTCGCCCTCCTGTCCGGACTGCTGCAGTTCGTCAGCCGCTCCCGACGGCACCGCATCACCTCAGGAGGCAGATCATGAGCGCAAGCAGCACGGCGCAGCGTCCACGCGCCACGCGCCAGCGCGCCGCCGTCGCCGACATCCTCACCCGCACCGACGAGTTCCGCTCGGCCCAGCAGATCCATTCCGCCCTGGAGGCCGAAGGCACCAAGGTGGGGCTGGCCACCGTGTACCGCAACCTGCAGACCCTGGCGGAGACCGGCACGGTGGACCAGGTGCGCAGCGCCGAGGGCGAGGTCCTCTACCGGGCCTGCGAGAGGCAGGAGCACCACCACCACATCGTGTGCCGCCGCTGCGGCTACACCGTGGAGGTTGCCGGCGGTGAGCTGGAGGAGTGGATTCAGCGGGTGTCGACCCAGCAGGGCTTCACCCAGATGGAGCACACGGCGGAGTTCTTCGGCCTGTGCGCCGCCTGCTCGGCACAGGACACCTCACAGGACTGAACTGTCCTGATCCGCCTGGTGGCCCCGATCCGGTGGTGCCGGGCGGCCGACTACTGCCCGTCGTGGTGCGGTTCCTCGTCAGCCTCGTCGTCCTCCGGGTCCTCGGTATCGGCGGGCTCCTCGTGCAGCACCTTGTCCACGGCGCCGCCGTAGCGGCGCTCGCGTCCGGCGTAGGCCTCGCAGGCCCTCCACAGCTCGGTGCGGTTGAAATCGGGCCAGGCCAGGGGCGAGAAGTAGAGCTCGGCATAGGAGGAGGACCACATGAGGAAGTTGGAGGTGCGTTGCTCGTCGCCGGTGCGGATGAACAGGTCCACGTCCCGCATGGTGGGTGAGTAGAGGTAACGCTGGATGGTCTTCTCGTTGACGGAGGAGGTCTTGAGGCGGCCGGCGGCCACGTCCTCGGCGATGGCTCGGGTGGCGTCGGCGATCTCGGCGCGCCCGCCGTAGTTGATGCACAGGTTGAGGGTGAGGCCCGTGTTGTGGGCGGTGACGCGTTCGGCCTCACGCAGCTCACGCAGGACGGACTTCCACAGGCGCGGGGTGCGACCGACCCAGCACAGCCTAACGTTCCAGGAGTTGAGGACATCGCGCTGGACGCGCAGGACCTTGCGGGCGAAGCCCATGATGAAGCGGACCTCACCGGGTGAGCGCCGCCAGTTCTCAGTGGAGAAAGCGTAGACGCTCAGCTCTTTCACGCCGATCTCAATGGCGCCGGCGGCGACGTCGAGCATATTGGCCTCCCCCACCCGGTGGCCCTCGGTGCGGGGCAGGCCGCGGGCATTGGCCCAGCGCCCGTTGCCGTCCATGACGACGGCGACGTGCTGGGGCAGGGAGGCGGCCGGCAGCACGGGCGGGGTCAGGCCGGGCCGGTGCAGGGGCGGAGCCGCCTCGACCGTCATGTCTCTGGTGACGTCTGTCATGGTCATGCTCTTTCCACCAGTGCGAGGGAGCGCAGGCGCCGCTCCAGGTACCAGGTCGTGTAGGCCGAGACGAGCCCGGAGGCCTGCGAGCGCTCGCGCTGGCCGGAGGCGTCGGCCACGGCCCAGTCGCCGGTGAGCAGGGCCCCCAGGAGCACCATCGTGGCCGGCTCGACCTCCACGGCGCCGGCCGAGCGGCAGGACTCGCACACCGCGCCGCCGGCCTGCACATGGAAGGCCCTGTGCGGTCCGAGTGCACCGCACAGGGCGCAGTCATAGCACGAGGGCGCCCAGCCCCCCAGGGCCAGGGCCCGCAGCAGGTAGGAGTCCAGGATGAGTCCGGGGGCGTGGCGCCGGTGGGACATGGCGGCCAGGGCCCCGGCCAGCAGCAGGTACTGCTGGGGGCTGGCCTCGGTGCCCAGGTCTCCGTCGTCGGCACTGAGGCGCTCGGCGGTCTCCACCATGGTCGAGGCGCAGGTGAACATGGCGTAGTCGGCGCTCACGGCCCGGCCGAAGGGGTCGATGATCTCGGCCTGGGTGACGACGTCGAGGCTGCGCCCGGCGTGGAGCTGGACATCGGTCATGGAGAAGGGCTCCAGGCGGGCACCGAAGCGGGAGGTGGTGCGGCGCACCCCCTTTGCCACAGCACGCACCTGGCCGTGGTGGCGGGTGAGCATCACGATGATGCGGTCGGCCTCGCCCAGCTTGTAGGTGCGCAGGATGATCGCCTCATCCCGGTACAGCCTGCTCGTCACGGGCGCAGTCTCTCACGCCCCTCAGCGCAGGGGCGCGATTGATGGCGGAGATGACGGCCTTGAAGGAGGAGGTGGTGATGGAGGGGTCAATGCCAACGCCCCACAGGACCTGGCCGTCGACCTCGCACTCGACGTAGCTGGCGGCCTTCGCGTCGTGTCCCTCGCTCAGGGCGTGCTCGGCGTAGTCGAGGATCCGCACGCTCAGGCCTGTGCTCTCCAGAGCGGTGACGAAGGCGTCCAGGGGGCCGTTGCCTGCGGCGGTCAGGTGCTTCTCCTGGCCGCCGTCGATCAGAGTGACGGTGAGGGTGGAGTCCTTGTCGTCACCGGTGGAGGTCAGCGTGGCACCGCGCAGCTCGAAGCGGCCCCAGCGGCTGAGCTCGGCCTCGGGGGCGGCCGCGGCGGGCAGGTACTCGTCGGCGAAGATCGACCACAGGCGGGCGCCGTCGACCTCACCGCCGTAGGGTGTCGGTGTGGCGCTGGACGATGTGGGAGAACTCGATCTGGAGGCGGCGCGGCAGCTCGAGCTTGCGAGTGGTGCCCAGCAGGTAGGCGACCCCGCCCTTGCCGGACTGGGAGTTGACGCGCACGACGGCCTCGTAGGAGCGGCCCACGTCGTGGGGGTCGATGGGCAGGTAGGGCATGGCCCAGGGGACGGCGATCTCGGCCTCGGCGTCGGACAGCCCCTCGGCCTTCTTGGCGTTGACCTGCGTGGTGCGCGCGGCGAAGCCCTTCTTGATGGCGTCCTGGTGGGGAGCCGGAGAAGGGAGGTGTAGACGAGCTCGCCGGCGTAGGGGGTGCGCGGGGGCACGTCCATGCCGGTGGCCCGCTCGACGATGCGGCGGACCTCGTCGATGTCGGACAGGTCCAGCATGGGGTCGACGCCCTGGCTGAAGAGGTTGAGGGCCAGGGTCACCAGGTCCACGTTGCCGGTGCGCTCGCCGTGGCCGAACAGGCAGCCCTCGACGCGGTCGGCGCCGGCCATGAGGCCGAGCTCGGCAGTGGCCACGCCCGAGCCGCGGTCATTGTGGTTGTGCAGTGACAGGCACACCGAGTCGCGATGAGACAGGTGTCGGCTCATCCACTCGATCTGGTCGGCGTAGACGTTGGGCGTGGCGCGCTCGACGGTGGAAGGCAGGTTGAGGATGATCTCGCGGTCCCCGTCAGGCTCCCAGACGTCCATGACGGCCTCGCAGACCTCGAGGCTGTAGTCGAGCTCGGTGTCGATGAAGAACTCCGGGGAGTACTCGTAGCCGAAGACCGTGTCCTCGTCGAGGACCTTCTCGGCACGGGCCATGATCTGGCGGGTGCCGTCGACGGCGAGCTCGCGGACCTGGTCGCGGTCCATACGGAAGACGACGTCACGGAAGATGGGTGACAGGGCGTTGTAGAGGTGGACGGTGGCCCGCGGAATGCCGACGCAGGCGTCCAGGGTGCGGTCGATGAGGTCGCCGCGCGACTGGGTGAGTACCGAGATGGTGACGTCCTCGGGGATCGCACCGTCGTCCACCAGGGAGCGCACGAAGTCGAAGTCGGTCTGAGAGGCGGCCGGGAAGCCAATCTCGATCTCCTTGAAGCCCATGGTCACAAGCAGGTCGAAGACGGCGCGCTTGGCCTGGGGCCCCATGGGCTCGATGAGGGACTGGTTGCCGTCGCGCAGGTCGGTGCTCAGCCAACGGGGGGCGGTGGTGATGCGCTTGTCCGGCCAGGTGCGGTCGGGCAGATCGATGGTGGCGACGTCGAGGAAGGGCCGGTACTTGGCAAACAGCATACCGGAGGGCTGCTGGGGGGCAGGGGCGGGCGTTACGCATCGGGGTTCTCCTGGGATCAGGTGCTTCGTGGTTCCGACGGCGGTTCCCGGAAGACTCGTCTGACTCCTGAGGAACGCGGCCGCGAACGTGGCCGAGCAGAACGAGCCAGCCGCGGTCGGGGTGCCGGCCTGTCAGGCCCCGCCGCGGCGACTAAGCAGGAGGCTCACCTGGTGGCCTGGAGTCGCTCGCACGGCGTAGACCCTACCCCGATGACACCCCGTCGTCAGGTAGGACGGCCGCACGGGACCGCAGTGTGAGACGGAGGCCGAAGGAGCTCCGCCGCAGGCCACACTCTCAATCCGACGAACACCAACGTCATGATGTAGTATCTCTACTATATTCAGTTACGCCTCTACTCAGGAGGATTTGTGCGATGGCTCCAGTCATCACCACGGAGAACCTCGAGTTCTCCTACGGGGACACCCCGGTGCTGCGTGGCATCGACCTGTCGGTCGAGGCCGGAGAGGTCGTCTGCCTGCTCGGCCCCAACGGCGTGGGCAAGACGACGCTCGTGGAGAACCTGCTGGGTTCACTGATGCCGACCAGCGGCAGGGTGCGCGTGCTCGGCACCGATCCGCGCCGGGCGGGCGCCGACTTCTGGGCGCGGATCGGACTGGTGCAGCAGAGCTGGACCGATCACGCCAAGTGGCGGGTGAGGGACCAGCTGGAGTGGATCCGCTCGGTCCAGCTGACGGCGACAAGCCGGGTGAGCAGCGTCGACGAGGTGCTCGACGCCGTCGGGCTCAGCGAGAAGGCCGGCTCCCGGCTGTCACGGCTCTCCGGCGGGCAGCGACGCACCATTGACTTCGCGGCCGCGCTCATGGCCTCACCCGAGATCCTCATCCTGGACGAGCCGACGACCGGACTGGACCCGGTCTCGAAGGCGCGCCTGCACGATCTCATCCTGGCCCGGGTCGACGATGACGCCACCATCATCATGACCACCCATGACCTGGCCGAGGCCGAGCACCTGGCCTCTCGGGTGCTCATCATGAACGAGGGGCGGATCCTTGCCGACGGCACGGTCACGGCGCTGCGCGAGCGCCTTGACCGCGGCGCCGAGATCACCTGGGTCCAGGACGGCACCCGCCACGTCCACTCCACCCACTCCCCCGAGCGCTTCGTCAAGGAGCTTGATCTCGATCACATCACCGGGCTCACCATCACCCGTCCCACCCTGGAGGAGACCTACCTCTCCCTCGTCAGCAAGGAGGCCCGAGCATGAGCATTCACACCGTCCTGGCAGTTCTGCGCGCAGCCTCCCGACAGGCGGCCACCGATCTTCGAGCAGGTATTGTCGGAATGAGCGTCGCGCTGCTGGCATCCTTAAGCGCCATCGTGGTCGTCGGCAGGAACACCCAGGTGAACGCCGAGGCCCACGCAACCTTCGGCCCCATGTTCCTCGCCAGCAGCATCGGCACGATCAGCTGCTTCATCACCCTCCAGATCGCCAGCGAGACCTACATCGACCGTATCGGTGGTGCCCTGCTGCGGGTGCGCGTCCTGCCCCGCGGCCCGCTTGCGTGGGCAATCGGTAAGACGATGTCCTCGATCACTCAGACCCTGGTCTTCCAGGGTGCCATTCTTCTCGGGGGAGCCCTGTTCGTTGAGGCGCTGCCCGTGAGTACGTCCCAGGTGCTGGCCTGCCTGCCACTCATAGCGCTGTCGGCTGTTGCGACGGTCCCGCTGGGCTTCCTCGTGGGCACCTTCGTTCGCGGCGCCTACAGCTTCATGGCCTCCTACCTGCCCATCTTCGCCCTCGTCGGAACGAGTGGTTTCTTCATGCCCATGGACCGCCTCCCGTCCTGGGTGCAGGCGGTTCAGCTGGTACTGCCCACCTACTGGTCGGGGCACCTGACCCGCTGGGTGCTGGTGGGTGACCCCTCGTGGGAGGTGGGCCGAGCCTTCTCCCCGGCGCTTGCCGTCGGGGTCCTGGTGGCATGGACAGTCCTCGGCTTCGCAGGGGCCTCGTTCATCGTGCGACGCAGCTTCCGCAAGGAGACGATCGGTAGTCTGGCGCGCGTGCAGTCCACCATTCGTTCCCAGTCCGGTCTGTGACCATGTCCGACGACGTCGTCCACAACCGGATCGCGGTCCTGCGTGCCGACCGCAGGGTGAGTCGCCGAGAGCTCGCTGAGGCCCTCGGCGTCCACTACCAGACGGTGGGCTACCTCGAGCGCGGGGAGTACGCCCCCTCACTGCACCTGGCCCTGCGCATCGCCCGCTACTTCGACGTGGCCGTGGAGTCGGTCTTCTCCTTGGAGGAGTTCCCCCGCCTGACGTAAAACGCTGCCACTCATCGTAGTCGGGTGGTGCCCTCCCCCGCGGGGGAGGGCACCACCCGACTACTCGGTTCGGCGGGGTGTCTGTGTCCTGGCGCCGACCGGCCTACAGGAGGCCCTCGGCCAGGTCCAGCGGGGTGCCGAAGCGGTGGTTGGTGATGGCCACAGCCTGCTCGCGCAGGAAGGGCAGCAGCTCGGAGTGCGGGCAGGCCGTCACGGCCCCGGTGTACAGGGCGATGTCGGGGCTCCCGCCGGTCACCCGGCTGGCCTGGCTCCAGCGGGCGGCCGAGGTCTCCTCACGTGGGCCGAGGATGCGCACACGCGTTCCCAGCCCGCCGGAGGCGGAGAGCTCAGCCAGGCGGGCGTCCCAGGTGTCCTGGTCCTCGACCGTCACCTGGACGCCTGCTGCCAGCAGCGCGTTCTGCAACGGCTGGGGCAGACGGTCGGCCACCAACAGGCTGATGAACCCTCCGGCGCGCACGCCGGCCGCCATGACGCGCACGACGTCGGCCGGCTCGGTTCCAGACCCGGCGCGCACGACGACGTCAGTGGGTCGGTAGCGCAGCACGTTGCGCTCGCAGGCCAGTGCCGTGACATCGCGGTTGGCGCCGTAGGCGCTCCTCCAGGCCGAGGCGTCGGCCACCAGGGCGCGGCGCAGCCCGGCCAGGTCGTCCTCGCCCAGCTGACCGCTGACGGCGTCGCACAGGCTCGCCACGCGAGGGTCCAGCGCCGCAGTGCCCTGGCCCGCAGGCTCCTTCACGTCCTGGCCGTCTGCGGGCTCGATGTCCCCCAGTCCCAGCAGGTAGGAGGGACCGCCGGCCTTCGTCGTCGAGCCGATGGCCGAGCGCTTCCAGCCGCCGAAGGGCTGGCGGCGCACGATGGCCCCGGTGATGCCGCGGTTGACGTAGATGTTGCCGGCCTGGATCGAGTCGAGCCAGACGGCCAGCTCGGCCGCGTCGAGGGTCTGGAGCCCGGAGGTGAGCCCGTAGTCGACGGCGTTGACCGCCTCGATGGCCTCCTCGAGCGTGTCGACCCGCATGACGCCGATGACCGGCGCGAAGTACTCGGTGAGGTGGAACTCGCTGCCGGGCACGACCCCGGCGCGGATGCCCGGGGTCCACAGGCCGTCACCGAGGTAGCGGGGCTTGAGGACCCAGTGCTCGCCGACCCCCAGCGTGGTCAGGCCGCGCACGGCCTTCTCGTCATCGGGCACGACGACGGGCCCCATCTGGGAGTCCAGCGACAGCGGGAGCCTGACCCGCAGGGAGGCGGTGGCGTCCACGAGCTGGCGGGCGATGCGCTCGGGTTTCCGGCCGAGGAGACCAGGACCAGCAGGGAGGAGGCCGAGCACTTCTGGCCGGCGTGGGCGAAGGCCGAGTAGACGGCGTCGCGCACGGCGATGTCGGGGTCGGCCGAGGGGGTGACGATGATGGCGTTCTTGCCGCTGGTCTCCCCCAGCAGGTGCATGTCCGGCTTCCAGGAACGGAAGAGGCGGGCCGTGTCGTAGGAGCCGGTGAGGACCACGCGGTCGACGTCCTTGTGGGTCACCAGGTGGCGTGAGACGTCGCCGTCCTCCAGCGGGGCGAGCACCACGAGGTCCTCGGGGATCCCGGCGTCGTGGAAGGCGCGCACGAGCTCGGCAGCGCAGCGTCGGGCCGGCGGGGCGGGCTTGAGGATGACGGCGCTGCCGGCCGCCAGGGCCGCGGCCACTCCCCCGGTGGGGATGGCCACCGGGAAGTTCCAGGGCGAGGCGACCACGGTGACGTCCACCGGGGCGAAGCGGGCCCCGACCATGTACTCCGGGTCGTGCAGGAGCAGCGAGGACTCGGCGTAGTGGTGGCAGAAGTCGATGGCCTCACTGACCTCGGGGTCGGACTGGTCGATGGTCTTGCCGGCCTCGGAGCCGGCGACCTCGATGAGCTCGGCGCGCCGGGCGGCCAGGACGTCGCCGACACGGTGCAGGGCGGCGGCCCGCTCCTCCGGGTCCAGGGACTGCCAGACTCCGGCGGCCTCGGCCGTCGCGGCCACGAGGGAGTCCACCGAGGCATTCGTGGCCAGACGGGCGGCGCCTGCCTCCACCTCGGCCACGCCCCGCGTGGAGCCCGGGATGGCGGCGGCGATATCCCGGGCCCACTGGCGGTTGGCGGCCAGGGCCGGGTCGGAGTCGGACTCGGAGACGAAGGACCTCCTGGCACGCTCGGCCACTGTCCCGGTCTCCTTCGGAATGCCCGCCTCCCGCTCGGCGAGCCGGTTCTGGGTGCGGTTGGGCACCGGCACCGGGGCATCCGGGTCGAGGTCGGAGAGGGCCGCCAGGAAGCGGTCGCGCTCGCGGGCGAAGATCTGCTCGTTGCTGGCCAGGTCGAAGACGCCGGACATGAAGTTCTCCGGCGCCGCGTTCTCCTCCAGGCGGCGCACCAGGTAGGAGATGGCGACGTCGAACTCGTGGGGGTCGACGACGGGTACGTACAGCAGGAGGTGGCCGGTCTCGCGGCGGACGACCTCCTGGATGCCGGTGGCCATGCCGGAGAGCATCTCGAACTCGACGCTGTCCTCGACGCCGCGTGCGGCGCGCAGCTCGAAGGCGAAGGCGATGTCGAAGAGGTTCTGGCCGGCTACGCCCAGGCGGATGTTGCGGGTGCGCTCGGGCGTCATCGCCCAGGAGAGCATGCGCTTGTAGTTGGTGTCGGTGGCCTGCTTGGAGGGCCAGGTGGTCAGCTCCCAGCCGTGGATCTCGGCGTCGACCTTCTCCATGGACAGGTTGGCGCCCTTGACGATGCGGACCTTGACTCGTGAGCCGCCGGAGGCGACACGCTTGGCGGCCCACTCCTGGAGGCGCTGCATGGCGCCCAGGAGTCGGGCAGGTAGGCCTGCAGGACGATGCCGGCCTCGTAGCCGCGCATGTCCTCCTGGTCGAGGATCGCGGTGAAGACCGCGATGGTCAGGTCGAGGTCCTTGTAGTCCTCCATGTCCAGGTTGAGGAAGGCGCCGTGGTCGCGGGCCAGGCGGTAGAGGGGCAGGAGGGCCTGGACGCCGTGGGCGACGACCTCCTCGAAGCCCCAGGGGTTGTGGGGGCCGGTGACGGCGGAGACCTTGACCGAGACGTAGTCGACGTCCTCGCGGGTGACCAGGCGGGAGACCTCGGCCAGGCGGCGGGCCGCCTCCTTCTCCCCCAGGACGGCCTCGCCCAGGAGGTTGACGTTGAGGCGGTTGCCGCCCTTGCGCAGGCGGGCGAGGGCGGGCCCGAGTCCCTTGTCGGTGGCGTCGACGACGAGGTCGCCGACGATCTCGCGAAAGACACGACGGGCGACGGCGGTGACGGTGCGCGGGGCGAGACGGGAGGCGGCCGAGCCCAGTCCCATGGCACCGGCCAGGGCGGGCGGCAGGAAGTCGGTGCGCCCTGAGGAGAGGCGCTTGAGGGCGGTGCTGGCGACGTCGAGGTCGGTGGGACGCACGACGTCGTCGACGAAGCGGGTGGTGAATGTCAGGCCCTCGGGGTCGGAGAGGATGCCGGAGAGAAGCTTGGCCGAACGCGGTACCGGCTCGGGAGGCCGACTCGTCAGCCCACCGGCGTGCTCGGGCGACGGCTCTCTCACCCAGCGCCCACAGGTCGTCGGGGCAGCGGCGCCCTGCGCTACCTGCGTCGGTACGGGGCTGACGGGGAACGGCGTTGTTCGTCATGCGTTTGGTCTCCAGGTCGATGTGGTATTGGACCTTCCAAGTGTGCGTGACAGCACCCCTTGTGCGCGACTGATTCGGATGTCGAGTCGCCTGGTGTCGCACGTTCCCGTCCCAGATACCGTCCGCACCCCTCCGCTCGCAGCGCGGAGGGGTTCAGAAACCGAGGCGGGCCAGGGCCTTGGGGTCGGACTGCCAGTCCTTGGCGGTGCGCACGTGCAGGTCGAGGTAAACCTTGCGCCCCAGCAGCTCCTCGATGCCCTTACGGGCGGTGACGCCCACCTCCTTGAGGCGCCGTCCTCCCTTGCCGATGATGATGGCCTTCTGGGAGTCGCGCTCGACGACGAGGCTCACGCGCACCTGGAGACGACCTCCGGCGCCCTTGATGCGGCCGACCTCACGCTCGTCGTCGGGGTCGGCGATCTCGTCGACGACGACGGCCAGGGAGTGGGGCAGCTCGTCGCGCACGCCCTCCAGGGCGGCCTCGCGCACGAGCTCGGCGATCATGACCTGCTGGGGCTCGTCGGTGATCTCGCCAGTGGGGGTACAGCGGGGGGACAGGGGCATGTACTTGAGCAGGACCTCCTTGAGGGACGTCGATCTGCTCGTTGCGCTGGGCTGAGACCGGGACGATGTCGGCCCACTCCCCAGCTCGCTGACGGCCAGGAGCTGTGCGGCCAGGGCCTCGCGGGTAACGGTGTCGGCCTTGGTGACCACGGCGACCACGGGGGTGCGCAGCTCGGCGAGGTCGCGGGTGATGAAGCGGTCGCCCGGGCCGATCTTCTCGTTGGCGGGGACGCAGAAGACGACGACATCGACGTCGGTGAGGGTCTCGCGCACCAAGTCGTTGAGGCGCTTGCCCAACAGGGTGCGGGGGCGGTGGAGACCGGGGGTGTCGACCAGGACGATCTGCGCATTGTCCTGGTGGATGACGCCGCGCACGTTGTGGCGGGTGGTCTGGGGGCGCCCGGAGGTGATGGCGATCTTGGCGCCGACCAGGGCGTTGGTGAGGGTGGACTTGCCAGCGTTGGGGCGACCCACGATGCAGGCGAAGCCGGCGCGGAAGTCCTCGGGGAAGTCGGGGACAACGATCTCGACGCGGGCCGAGTCGGCAGTGTCGGCGGTGTCGGCACTCTCGTCCACGTCGTCGTCCTCGTCGTCGGGGTCGGTGAGCGGGTTGGGGCCGTCCATGAGCTCGGCGTCGGTGGGGAAGCGGAAGCCGGCCGGGGCGGGGCCGGGTGCGGGTATCTCGAGGACTCGGCCAGGAGCTCCTCAGGGGGCCTGGGGCTGGTCGTCGCGGGCTGCAGGGGGCGGTCTGGTCGGCGGTGTCAGTCATCGGTGTCCTCTTCGGGTGCGGGGGGTGCGCGAGGCGAGAATAGTGGAGACCTGGCGGCGACGGCCGGTGGCCTCCTCGGCCTGGAGGTGGACGCCCTGGGTGTCTCCGGCGGCGCCGGGCAGGGGGACGCGGCCGATGGCCTTGGTGAGCAGGCCGCCGACGGTGTCGACGTCGTCGTCGTCGATCTCGAGGTCGAAGAGCTCGCCGAGCTCGTCCAGGGCGAGTCGGGCGGGGACGCGGTAGGTGCCGGGGGCGACTTCGACGACCTCGGGCAGCTCGGGGTCGTGCTCGTCGGTGAGCTCGCCGACGACCTCCTCCAGGAGGTCCTCCATGGTGACCAGGCCGGCGGTGCCGCCGTACTCGTCGACGGCCAGGGCCATGTGGAAGCGGCCGGTCTGCATCTCGCGCAGGAGGTCGTCGGCGGGCTTCGTCTCGGGGACGTACTCGGCGTCGCGGACGAATCCGGCCACGGCGAGGGCCTCGTGCTCGGGGTGGGCGGCCAGGCGGCGCAGGACGTCCTTGAGGTAGAGGATGCCGCGCACGTCGTCGGCGTCCTCCCCGATGACGGGAACGCGTGAGTAGCCGGAGCGGATGAACAGGCGCATGGCTGCGGAGGCGGGCTTGTGGGCGTCGATGGTGACCATGTCGGTGCGTGGGACCATGACCTCGCGCACGAGGGTCTGGCCGAGCTCGACCACCGAGCGCATCATCTCGCGGTCCTCGTCCTCGATGGTGTCGGTCTCGCCGATCTCGTCGATCATCTCGCGCAGGTCCTCGTTGACGGCCTCGCGGGTCTCGGCGTCGGTGGGGACGGACTCGGGGCGGCGAGTGCGGGAGACGAGGCGGCGCTGCGGGGCGGCCAGGACGTCGACCCAGGTGAGCAGGCCCCCAGGGCGAGGGAGGGTGCCGGCGGGGTTGCGCCGGCCGTGAGGTGCGTGGGGAGGCCGACGACCACGCCCAGCAGGATGATGTTGGCCAGCAGGGGCCAGGGGCGAGGACCTGCCACCAGGCGCGCACGAGCCCGGAGGCGGCCAGGGTGATGAGGGACGGCGGCGAGCATGTCGACGGCGACGCGGGCGACGCTGAGGGCGCCCAGGACCCGGGTGCGGTGCTCGGCCAGGGCGGCGGACCCTGGCGGCGCCGCGGCGGCCCTCCTCGATGAGGGTCGTCGGCGGCGGCCCGGGTGAAGCGCAGCAGGGCGGACTCGCCGGCTGATAGGGAGGGCACCCAGGGCCAGGACGATCACCGCGCAGGCGATGAGCGCGGCGGTGGGGATGCCGGTCACGCGGGTCTCACTTGCCGCGCTCGGCCAGGGAAGGTCAGCAGGGAGGCGGCGCTGGAGGTCGAACATCTCCTTCTTCTCCTCGGGCTCGGCGTGGTCGTAGCCCAGGAGGTGGAGGATGCCGTGGACGGTGAGCAGGAGCATCTCCTCGACGGCTGAGTGGCCGGCGGCCAGGGGCCTGCTGGCGGCGACCTGCGGGCACAGGGACGATGTCGCCCAGGGTGCCGGCGGGGGTGGGCGAGTCGGCTGAGCCGGGGCGCAGCTCGTCCATGGGGAAGCTCATGACGTCGGTGGGGCCGGGCAGGTCAAGCCAGCGCACGTGGAGCTCTTCCATGGGCTCGGGGTCGATGAACATGATGTTGAGCTCGGCGGCGGGGCTGACGTGCATGGCGGTCAGGATGTGGTCGGCGAGGTCCGCGAACTCGGCGGCGTCGATGACGGTGGTGGTCTCGTTGATGACCTCAGTGGTCATGCGGGTTCCTCTCCGAGTAAGGCCGGGCGGGGCGGTTGCTGCTCCCCCGACGGTACTGGCTGTTGCGGCCGCTGCGGCCAGGCGGTCCGGCGGGTCGGGCGGCGGCATCCTGGGCGGCGACCTCGGCGTCGTGGCGGGCGTAGGCCTCGATAATGCGGCCCACGAGGCGGTGGCGCACGACGTCGGCCGATCCGAGCTCGCAGAAGCTGATGCCCTCGACTCCGGCGAGGATCTTGCGCACGACGATGAGGCCGGACTCGCGTCCGCCGGGCAGGTCGACCTGGGAGATGTCTCCGGTGACGACCATGCGTGAGCCGAAGCCGAGGCGGGTGAGGAACATCTTCATCTGCTCGGGGCTGGTGTTCTGGGCCTCGTCGAGGATGACGAAGGCGTCGTTGAGGGTGCGTCCGCGCATGTAGGCCAGGGGCGCGACCTCGATGGTGCCGGCGGCCATGAGGCGGGGCAGGGCCTCGGGCTCGAGCATGTCGTGGAGGGCGTCGTAGAGGGGACGCAGGTAGGGGTCGATCTTGTCGGTGAGGCTGCCGGGCAGGAAGCCGAGGTTCTCACCGGCCTCGACGGCGGGGCGGGTGAGGATGATGCGCGAGACGCGCTTGCGGGCCAGGGCGTCGACGGCCTTGGCCATGGCCAGGTAGGTCTTGCCGGTGCCGGCGGGGCCGATGCCGAAGGTGATGGTGGATTCCTCGATGGCGTCGGTGTAGGCCTTCTGGCCGAGCGACTTGGGCCGGATGGTGCGGCCGTGGGAGGTGAGGATGTCGTCGGTGAGGACCTCGGTGGGGCGGGTGGAGGTCTCCAGCAGGCCGACGGCGCGTTCGACGGCGTCCGCAGTCAGAGGCGTTCCGGTGCGGGCAACGTCAATGAGCTCGGAGAGCAGGACGACGACGGTGTCGACGCGGGCGGCGGGGCCGGAGACGGTGACGGCAGTGCCGCGCACGTGGATGTCGACGTCAGTGAAACCCTTCTCAATGGCGCGCAGGACCTCGTCCCGGGCGCCCAGGAGGGTCACCGGAGCGACGTCCTCGGGCAGGGTAAGGGTGCGAACCACGGTGGAGTCGGGGGTGGTGGAAGTGGAGTGGGCGGCAACCGAGTCGATTGTTGAGACGGCCGGGGATGCGGGACCTGCTGGGTTCAAGGGGCTATCGGCTGAGGAGGTCATCGCCGGCGAACCGGCTGCTGCGGTGGGCGGTGTCGTCATCACGGTCGATCCTAGATGATCGGCCCCGGAGACGCCGAGGGCACGGCGTCCTGGGCCGCGCGCACTCTGCAGCCACATCATGCCGCCCTAATCGTCATCCGGATCTGCTGGGCCTCTCGACATTCTTCCGGTACGTCACATCTGATCCCGACTCTCCGTCTCGGATCGGCTAGTGTTGTTGCAGTCGGCCCAGGGCCCCGAATCGCGGGCGGCACCCACACCAGTAATGTCTTTCGAGGATTCGTATGACTGACTACCTCACCCTTGGAAATGACGGCCGACTCGTTGACCGCGAAGGCAAGACTCTGGAGTTCAAGCGGGATCTCAGCTCACCCACTGGGCCACTGCGCACCATCACAGCCTTCGCGAACTCCGCGGGTGGTCGCCTCGTCATCGGGATCGCGGATGATGGCACCGTGGTCGGTGTTGAGGACCCGCTCGCTGAGGAGGAGCGCGTCGTCAGTCTCATCGATGACTGGATCTCGCCGCAGCTGGTTCCCGCCATCGACCTTGTCCCGCTCGCCGACAAGACTGTTCTCGTCGTCGATGTTCCTCTGAGCACCCGACGCCCCCACTACATCACCCGGCAGGGGCCGGAAGCGGGCGTCTACGTGCGTCTCGGTTCCTCCACTCGCCAGGCTGATCCGGCATTGGTTGCCGAGCTCCAACGCAACGCTCACGGTATCGCTTTTGAGAACCTGCCCGAGCCGCGTGCGGCCCTGACTGACCTGGATCTGAGCACTCTGGCAGAGCTGCGCGGCCGCGCCACCGACACGGATGACCTGTTGGCGCTCGGCCTTGCAGCAAGACAAGGAGATCAGATCGTTCCGACCTACGCCGGGATTCTCAGCGCCTGCCCCGACCCCACGCGCTTCCTGCCATCCGCCTGGGTTCAGTGCGGCCGGTTGCGTGGTCCCCACGGCACGGACATCTTCGACCAGATTGAGATTCACGGTCCGATGCCGTTGGCCGTTGACCAGGCCATGGACTTCTTGCTGAAGCACGCTTACAAGACCGCCGTCTTCGGAGAAGTGCGCCGCCGCGATGTCTACTCCATCCCCGTGGAGCCGATCCGCGAGGTCATCGTCAACGCCCTCGTTCACGCCTCCTACGCTGAGAGCAGCACCCCGATCCGTGTCGGCTTCTACGACGACCGAGTCCAGATTGACAGCCCCGGGCTACTCCTCCCCGGTATGACCGTCGACACCATGCGGCGGGTGTCCCGACTGCGCAACCCCGCACTGGCGCGCATCTTCCGTGAAGCCGGAATCATGGAGCAGTGGGGCACGGGCATCCAGCGCGTCTTCGAGCAGGTGGCTCAGGCCGGCTTGCCCGAGCCCACCATCGAGGAGGTCATCGACCGCGTGCGGGTTACGATCCACGTGCTCAGCCACAACCCTGCCGATGCCAGGGAACACGGTGAGTCACTAGATCGAGGCACTAAGTCGGAGCACCAAGTCGAAGCACCAAGGCACCAAGTCGAGGCACTAAGTCGCGACACCAAGGCACCAAGTCGAGGCACTAAGTCGGAGCAGCAAGACGGAGCGCCAAGCACACCAACTACCGCTCTGACGCCGGACGAGTTGACTGTTCTCCATCAGATGGAAACAGCAACAGCAAGCAGGGCAGAGATCATGAACGCGCTGGGTATTACGAACCAGACGCGCGCATTTCAGCGCCATGTTGAGCCGCTGATCGAAGCAGGGCTCGTTGAACGAACGATCCCGGACAAGCCCACGAGCCGCCTCCAGCGCTACCGAATCACCGACGCCGGACGCACCTATCTCAACAGACTCTCCGGAGATGCAAAATGAGCGTCAACGTCCGGTGGATGCAGTTCAAGTCACGGCGTCACAAAAGTGGATTGTTCCACGCAATCGTTGCATGGGTCTTCATAGCTATGATTGCCTACACGCTACTAAGCGCGGCGTGGGGGCATGGTGATGGATGGCCTCGCCTTCTCTCAGGGTGGAGCATTGGTGCGACTCACGACCCTTTGGATCGCATCAAAGTTACTTTGACAGCTTTAGGCGGTGTCGGCGCTGTTGGCTACCTCGTCATCAAGTATCGTGAACGCGCAGCTCTCGAACGCGGCGAAGCGGATGACAAGCTCATTCGTGCGGTTCAGCAACTGGGAGACCCTTCTCCGCAGGTGCGCATCGCCGGAGTTTACGCACTGGCCGACGTGGCCGACACCTACAAAGGCCCCTATCACCAACGCGTTGTCGACATCCTCTGCGGCTACCTGCGCACCGACAGACTCCTCAAAGACACAAACGGAGACACGCGGTACGCCACCAACGAGGACGGAACACCCAACCCTGACCAACCCCTCAGCACAGACGGAGCGGTCGAATCCACCATCCTTTTCGTACTGACGAACCACCTCCATCTTTCACGTAAATATAACAACTCAGAAGAAAACAGCGCAGGCCCCTGGAGTCACTGCTATCTAGATCTCCATGATGCATGTATCACAGAAACAGCCGTCTTCATGAATGTTTACATCGGCGAAATCAACGCCTCCGGAGCGCGGTTTTCAAAAAAAATCGCCTTCTTAGAGTGCACCTTCACACAGGCCGCCAGCTTCCAAGGCACCAAATTTACGCAGAACGCCAACTTTCAACGCACAACTTTCGGGTGGACCACAAGTTTTGACGATGCCGACTTTAAGGGAGACGTTGATTTCCAAGGAACTACTTTTGGTTTAGTTAGCTTTATGAACACCATATTCAAAGGTGATGCCAATTTCGGAGCCAAACTAACAGAAAAAGGAGCACACTTTGAGCTGGAAGCTAGTTTTCAGGATGCCACATTCATGAGAGACGCCAATTTTGGGGCGAGAATTGTTGGTCCACAACCAAACGGATCCATTTTTGAGGATAGCGCCCATTTTAATGGCTGCACTTTCAAAAGCCGTGCGATTTTTCAGGGCACCGCATTTAAACGCGACGCAAATTTTGGAAGCGGCATTTGGAGCAGCAATGGCAGTAGATGGCTAGGGGAAGGCGCCACATTCAAAGGCCCTGCGCTATTTAATTACGCAACGTTTGAAACAGGAAATTTCCAGGGAACAGTTTTCGAGGGGCGTGCAGATTTTAGGGAGGCCAAGTTTGCTCAAGATGCCAAATTTGGAGGAAACCCTCTTACGGAAAGCACTACGATATTTCTGCAGCGAGCAGATTTTGAGACGACTCATTTTGCTCAGGAAGCAGATTTTGCGGGAGACGAACACTCAGGGAGTACAGTTTTCAAGATGGACGCATTTTTCCGGCATGCAACCTTCGACAAAATGCCCAATTTTCAAAATACACACTTCAACATAAACCTAAAATCGACAGATCAAATAACCCTCCCTTCCAATTTAAGACAAAACGACGGGCTCCCTGAAGGTTCTCAGTGGGCTAATTTTGAAGATGAAGACTCCGCAGTTTCGGCCGACAGACATCACCAAGGTTCTTCCGAAAAGCCGGACTGTCCTGATGATGCCGACAATGTCGAGGACAGTGATCAACGCGACGAAGTAGGCTAAACCGCACAAGTAGAACAACAGTCAACGCCGCAATTGCCTACCTGTCAGTCTACTCGCACCCACACATCGAGGCTTATTCACAGCATCCGTCGAAGGTGCTGTGACCTGCGCAGATGCCGGCGTCAACTAGTCCTGTGAATAAGTCTCATCGAAACGGTTATCGCCCACATGAGCATGGCAACCTACATTTCCAAAATAACTTTACCAGTCAGCGAGTATGTAAATTCACAAAATTGAGTCATTATGTGCAAAGTCCAAGCGCCAGGTAAAATCGTCTTAGTGATCGGTTCAAGTGCCCTTTCGCCCTTGGTGCCAAGACTTCTACTGGGCGAAGCTCAGAGAACCACCATCGCGAGAGTCCCACCAACGAGCAGCGCCAGCCCGACGAGGTACCGTCTGCTGACGGCCTCCCGCAGGACGAGGGCGGAGAAGAGGACGGTCACGAGCACGCTCAGCTTGTCGATGGGGACCACCACGCTGGCGGGTCCGTCCTGGAGCGCCCGGTAGTAGCAGAGCCAGGAGGCACAGGTTGCAGCCCCGGAGGCCAGGACGAAGCCGAGCTCCCCGCGCGGCACGGCACGGACCTCCCGGAGCTTCCCGGTCACAGCAACCATCACCCAGGCCATCACCAGGACCACCCCGGTACGGATTGCGGTACCGAGGTTGGACTCCACCCCGGTGATGCCGGCCTTACCGAGAATCGCGGTGAGCGCGGCGAAGAAAGCTGAGCCGAGTGCATAGAGCAGCCAGCCCCCGCCGTCGCGCACGGCCCGGGGCAGGCCGCGCAGGTCATCGGCGTCGAGCATCAACAACGTCCCGACCGCGATGAGCACAACCCCGAGCGCACCGATGAGGCTCACCCTCTCCCCCCAGGAAGATGAGGGCCAGCAGCACCGTCAGCACCGTGCTCAGCTTGTCGATCGGCACGACCTTGCTGACGCTGCCGAGCTGGAGCGCCTTGAAGTAGCACAACCACGAGGCCCCGGTCGCGAGCCCCGAGAGCACCAGCAGCCCAGTGCTGCGGGCATCGAGGTGGGCCAGTTCGGCCTGCGAGCCAACGATAGACACCATGCCCCAGGCGCCTGCCAGCACCACAACGGTGCGCAGCGCCGTCGCCACGGTCGAGTCCGTGGTGCGGATCCCCTCCTTGGCCAGGACGGCCGTGATGCCAGCAAAAAGCGCTGAGCCGCAGGCGAAGACGATCCACATCAGGCAACCCTAACCCCGCCTGGCACCGCCGCACGGCGGGTACGAAGACCTCACCTTCTCGCTTCCCGTTGCTGGCTCCTCCCAGTCAGCGGGTCTTGCGCGGCACGGTGGAGGCCGCCACACCCAGGACCACCAGGCCGAAGCAGACCAGGTAGGCCAGGTATCGGAAGAAATCGTCGGAGGGTTCGCTGGCCGTGGTTAGCTCGGTGACGGCGTCGACCGCCCAGCTCATGGGCAGGGCGTCACCGACCACCTCCAGGGCACGCGGCAGCTGGTCGCGTCTGACCAGGAGCCCGCACAGGAAGAGCTGGGGTGCGATGACCACCGGCATGAACTGGACGGCCTGGAACTCGGTGCGCGCGAAGGCCGAGACCAGCAGCCCCAGGGACACCCCGACGAAGGCGTTAACCAGCGCGGTGAGCACCACCCATCCCCAGGAGGCGGAGATGTCCACGTCCAGACCCCAGGCAGCCACGGAGCACAGGATGAGGGACTGGATAATGGCGGTCAGCGCGAAGGCGGTGGCGTAGCCGAACAGGAGGTCGGCCCGGTGGATCGGAAGTGGTCCACAACCGCTCCAGGGTCCCACTCACGCGCTCGCGCAGCATGGCGACGCTGGTGACCAGGAACATGACCGTCGTCGGCAGGATCGCCATCATGGAAACGGCGATGTGGTTGAACAGCAGGTCCGCGCCGGGGTAGTCGCGGTAGACGAAGTACAGGAGAGTCAGCAGCGCCGCAGGCACGATCGCGATGAGGCCGACCGTGCGCCGGTCAGCGCGCAGCTGGGTGAGGATGCGGCGGGTGGTGGCCAGGTAGGTGCGCAGGTGCATCAACGCTGCCTTCCCTTCTGCTCGGGTCGGTTCTCGGAGCCGGCGATGACGGCCAGGAAGGCGGCGTCGACCGTGTCCGCCCCGGTGCTGGCCAGGAGGTCCGTGGCCGTGGTGGCGGCCAGGATGCGGCCCTGGCGCATGAGGAGGACCTGGTCGCAGCGGAAGGCCTCGTCCATGACGTGACTGGAGACCAAGAGGGTGGCGCCGCGCTCGGCCAGGGCGTGGAAGGTGCTCCACAGCTCCTCGCGGGTGACCGGGTCCAGGCCGACGGTCGGCTCGTCCATGACAAGCAGGTCAGGGTCGGCCACGAGCGCGCAGGCCAGGCTCACGCGCCCGGCCTCGCCGCCGGAGTAGGTGGACACGGGCCGGTCCGCCAGGGCGGTCAACCCGACGACGTCGAGGACCTCATCCAGATCGCGGGCCCGGCTGCCGACCAGGGAGGCGAAGTAGCGCAGGTTCTGGCGGGCGGTCAGGTCTCTGTAGACGGCCTGGCCCTGAGTGACGTAGCCGAACCGGCCGCGCACGGCGGCGGCACCCGGGGCGTGCCCAAGAACCTCGAGCTGCCCGCGGTAGCGCTGGACGCCGACGATGGTGCGCATGAGGGTGGTCTTACCGCAGCCCGAGGGGCCGAGCAGGCCGGTGATGGTGCCGGGCGCCAGGTTCAGGTCCAGGCCGTGGAGGATCTCCTTGCGCCCGCGGGTCACGCGCAGGTCCATCGCGGTGACGGCCGACTGAGCCGAGGCGGCGAAGGACGTGATGTCTCGACTGGAGTCGTGCGATTGGTTGCCGGCCCCCGACTCCCGGGGCCCGCCTCCTCCATCGATTTTCATCATGTGATGAATATAGTCGATGGTAACCCCCTGTCCAGAGGCTGGTTCGGGTGTTCTCAGGCTGGATTGGCGACGTCGGGCAGGTCGTCGAAGGCGTAGCGCTGGATGGTGGGGCCGACAAGCGCAACCAGAGCTTCGGCGTCGAGGGAGGCGATGTGGTCCATGCGGGCGACCCAGCGGGCCAGGCCGAGTCCGATGATCTGGCTGGCGATGAGCTGGGCTCGCAGCTGGGGGCGGTCAGGACAGAAGTGGGTGACGATCGGCGAGAGAACGCCGATGGCGATGAAGTCGCGGAAGGGCTCGACACGGCCCCCCTGGCCGAGCGCGGCGTGGATGACTGCGGTGAAGCGGTCCGCCCCCGCCTCATCCCACAGGCTGATGACGGCACGCACGATTCCCTCCCCCAGCTGCTCGGGCTCGAGCTCGGTAATACCTGCGGCCCGGTGTGTGAGGTTGGCGTCGATCCCGGCGGTCGACTCGATGACGGCCTTGGCGAAAAGCGTGGCGCGGTCCGGGAAGTAGTGGTGGACCAGAGCCGGGTCGACGCCGGCGTCGCGCGCGATGCCGCGCAGGGAGGTCTGGTAGCCGTCGCGGGCGAAGGCGGTGCGAGCCGCCGCCAGGATCGCCTCACGCGTGTCCGGGCTCCCCGCCGGCCGCCGCCCCCGCGGGCTCATCGCTCACTCGTCTCGCTCATAGTCAGAGCATGCCCGCGAGCCACCCCGTTGGGAAGCACCCCCACAACACGACATGTTAGAATTTTGTCTAACAAAACATGTCGGCAGGGGGTTGTGCGGATGTTGGACAGGATCACTGTTCATCCTCGCATCACCCGCCGCCACCCCTGACATCACAGGTCGCAGACGTTGAGTCCGCCTGGCGCAGCGCCATCGCAGTCCGCCGAAGAAACTATGACCCACCTGAGTACTACGCAGCAGCCGGAGCAGACTCTCGCGGACGGCTGCTCGAGATGGTTGGAGTGGAACTCGACGATGGCAGCCTACTGATTTTTTTCACGCCATGAGACTCACCGACAAGATGGCTCAGGAACTACAGGTCAGAAGGGAGAGCACATGAGCACCTATAAGACGAAGAGTGGAGCCACGCTCACTGACGACGAGATCGAGCGACTTGGTGAGGCAGCAGAACGAGGAGAGTATCCCGGTACTCCAGGAGAGTTCATTGTTTCTCCAGGCAGGCCTCGACTCTCGGACGAGGATCTTGTCACCATCGCCTTCAAAGTGCCACGCTCACATCGAGACGCACTGGACCGTAGGGGCTGAGGCACAGGGCGAAACTCGCAGTCAGTTCATGCGAGAAGCACTCGAACGAGCGCTTGCCTGAAGCAAGCAGCGTCCATGCTGATGCCACGCTCGTCAGCCAGCCAACTCAGCTCCTCCGATCTCCACAAAGATCGTCGCCATCACCTCACTCCCACAGGCCGCTGGCGTGGGCGAGGACGGCCAGAGCGACGGGGCCGGCTGAGGCGGTGCGCATGACGTGGGGGCCCAGCCGCACTGTCATCGCCCCGGCGGCCTCCAGAGCCGCTGTCTCCTCAGGGCTGATACCGCCCTCGGGCCCCACGACGACGGCCAGCACCAGCGGCGCCTCTCCGGGCGCGGGCAGGCGCACCGACTCCATCGCGGTGCTGATCGGAGTGCTGGCCTCCTCGTGCAGGACCAGCACCACTCCCCCATCGCGAACCGTCTGCTCCACCCAGTCGGCCAGCCTGCGGGTGTCCCGCACCTCCTCGACCTCGGGCATGCGGGCCCGCCGCGCCTGCTTGGCGGCCTGGAGGGCGGTGGCCTGCCAGCGCTGGCGCCCCTTGGCCTGCTTGACACCCTGCCACACGGACACGCAGCGCTCGGACTGCCAGGGCAGCACCAGCCCCGCTCCGACCTCGGTGGCGGTCTCCACGGCCTGCTCGTCGCGCCCGCCCTTGGCCAGGGCCTGAACGAGGGTCAGCCGCAGCAACGGCGCGGGTTCCTCAACGCGCTCCAGGATCCGCACGGCCAGGCAGTCCTTGGCGCCGCCGACGCCGGCCCCGGTCACTTCGCACAGCAGGCGCAGGCCCGCGCCGTCAACAAGGTCCACGCGCTCCTGGGCACGTAGGCGCTTGACGGTCACAGCATGGCGGGCCTCGGGACCGGTGAGCATGAGGACGGTTCCGGCCCCAGCCGATGCGACGGCGTCGGTGGGCTCAATGGTCTCGGGGGTGAAGAGGAAGACAGGTGCGGTCACGCTCCCAGCCTACGGCCCGCATTGAACCGGTGTCCCCCGGCGGTGCTAGCGTCGGTGACTATGACCGAGTCTCCTTCAGCCGCCCGTTCCCCTCAGTCGTCTCCGGCCCCCCCTCTTACACCACCGCAGTCACGGTGGAGGACTTCCGCCGCAACCTGGATGCCGTCCGTGCCCGCATCGACACCGCCGCCGAGCGCGCTGGCCGCGATGCCGCCGAGATCCGCCTGCTGCCGGTCTCCAAGACCGTCCCCGAGGAGCGCCTACGCGCCGCCTTCGCCGCGGGCATCACCCAGATGGGTGAGAACAAGGTCCAGGAGGCCCAACGCAAGAGTGAGAACCTGGCGGACCTGGGCATCTCCTGGTCAGTCATCGGCCACCTGCAGACGAACAAGGCCAAGAACGTGGCCGCCTTCGCCGACGAGTTCCAGGCCCTGGACTCCCTGCGCCTGGCCGAGGCCCTCGACCGGCGCCTCCAGGCGGCCGGGCGGGGCCTGGACGTCTACGTGCAGGTCAACTCCTCGGGCGAGCCCAGCAAGTTCGGGCTGGAGCCGGATGACGTCGCCGACTTCCTTGCGGCGCTCCCGGCCTACTCCTCGCTGCGGGTGCGCGGGCTCATGACCCTGGCCGCCAACACCAGCGATGAGGTGCGCGTGCGTGAGTGCTTCAGCATCATGCGTCGGCTGCGCGACGCCGCACTTCAGGCGGGCACCGTCGGCGACGGGCTGCTGTCAATGGGGATGAGCGGGGACTTCGAGGCCGCCATCGAGGGCGGCTCCACCTGCGTGCGGGTGGGCCAGGCGATCTTCGGGACCCGGGCCACCCCCGACTCCTACTACTGGCCCGAGTCGTCTCAGGCCGACCAGCCGCGGGCCAGCAGCTGAACAGCGGACTACAGACCGCGGGCCCGGACCGCGGCCTGCCACCCCGCCCTGGTGGCGCTCAGCGCCCGGAGAAGCGCTCCTTGAGCTTGCCCATGACGCTGGAGTCGCGTACGGGCTCGACGTCGTCCTCCCCGCGCAGGCGGGCCAGCTCGGCCAGCAGCTCGCGCTGGCGGTCGTCCAGGTGCGTAGGGGTCTCCACGATGATGGACACGTGCAGGTCCCCGCGGCCCTTGCGGCGCAGGCGCCCCACGCCCAGGCCGTCGAGGACCACCTCGTCGCCGGGCTGGCTGCCGGCCTTGACGGTGACGTTCTGCTCGCCGTCGAGGGTCTGCAGCGGGAAGACGGCGCCCAGGGCGGCCGCGGTCATGGGTACGCGCAGCTCGGTGTAGAGGTCGTCGCCGTCGCGCTCGAGGAACTCGTGCGGCTTCTCGTGGATCTCCAGGTAGAGGTCGCCGTTGGGGCCGCCGGCCGGGCCTGGCCTCGCCGCGCCCCGACATGCGGATACGGGTCCCGGTGGACACCCCGGCGGGGATGGAGACCTCCAGGTCCTGGCGCACACGGGTGCGGCCCTCACCCGAGCAGTCCTTGCAGGGGGTGACGATGACGGTGCCGTAGCCCTGGCAGCCCGGGCAGGGTGAGGAGGTCATCACCTGCCCCAGCAGGGTGCGGGTCATGCGCTGGACGTTGCCGATCCCGTTGCACTGGGAGCAGGTGACCGGTTCGGTGCCGGGAGCGCAGCAGGAGCCCTCGCAGGCGGTGCAGGTGACGTAGGTGTCGATGGGAACTGATCGGGTGGCCCCGAAGGCGACATCGGAGAGCTCCACGTCCACGGCCACGAGCGAGTCCTGGCCACGTCGGGCCCGGGAGGCAGGTCCACGGCTGGCCGCTCCCCCGCCGAAGAAGGACTGGAAGATGCCGCCCAGGTCTCCAAAGTCGGCGCCGGCGAACCCGCCGCCGAATCCGCCGCCGCCTCGCACGGCGTCCTCCCCGCCCAGGTCGTACATCTGGCGCTTGTCGGCGTCGGAGAGGACCTCGTAGGCGGTGGAGACCTCCTTGAACTCCTCCTCGTGGCCGGGGCCGGCGACGTCGGGGTGCAGCTGGCGGGCCTTCTTGCGGTAGGCCCTCTTGATCTCCTCGGGGCTGGCGTCGCGGCTGACGCCGAGGACCTCGTAGTAGTTGCTCACTGCGTTCTTCCTTTACGGCTACGACTTCTGCGGTGGATGTCTGGTGGCGTGCTCGACCGGGCCGCTGTGGGGCGGGTCGGGCAGGCCGGTTCTCACGTCTCCGGTGGGGACAGGAACCGGGAGAGGTAGCGGGCCACGGCCCGGACGGCGGTCATGGTGGCCGGGTAGTCCATGCGGGTGGGGCCGATGACCCCGAGGTGGGCGACGGCCTCACCGGTGCCCGGTCCGTAGGTGGTGGTGACGACGGAGGCCTCGGCCAGGGCGTCGTCGTTGTTCTCCGAGCCGATACTCACGCGCATCCGGTTCTCGCCGGCCTGGGCGACGTCGGCGGCGGTGAACAGGCGCAGCAGCACCACCTGCTCCTCGACGGCGTCCAGGAGGGGACCCAGGGAGGAGAAGTCGGGGGTGGCTCGGGCCAGGTTCGCGGTCCCGGCGACGACGAGCCGTTCTTCGGCGTCGGGGCGCAGGGCGGCGACGAGCTCGTCGGAGACGGCCTCGAGCAGGATCCGCTCGTCGGCGGGCGCCTGCTCGGCCAGGGCGGCCAGGATCGGGGCGACGTCGGCGGCGCGGCGGCCCGCGAGGGAGCTGTTGAGGCGGGTACGCAGGCGCTCAAGGACGAGGGGGTCGACGACGTCGGTGATGTCGAAGCCCCCGTCATGGTGAGAGCTCAAGGAGCCCCTGGACCTGAGGGTCACGGTGCGCTGGTCGACACGGCCGGTGTCGGTGATGATGACCAGCAGGATGCGCTCCGGCCCCAGGGCCACGAGCTCGAGGTGCTGGAGGGCCGCGTACCTGAGGCTGGGGTACTCGACGACGGCGAGCTGGCCGGTCAGCTGGGCCAGTGCTCGCACGGTGCGGGCCACGACCTGCTCCAGGTCGACCGCTCCCGACAGAAGCGCGGTGATGGCGGCCCGCTCGGGCGCCGAGAGGGGTTTGACGCGGGCGACCTCGTCGACGAAGAGCCGGTAGCCCTTCTGGGTGGGCACGCGCCCGGCTGAGGTGTGCGGCTGGTGGATGTAGCCCTCGTCCTCCAGTGCCGCCATGTCGTTGCGGATGGTGGCAGGGGAGACGCCCAGGCGGTAGCGCTCCACGAGGGGCCTTGGAACCCACGGGTTCGCGCGTGCGCACGTAGTCGGTGACGATGGCGGACAGGACCTTGAGACGTCGGTCGTTGGCCACGGGTCCTCCTCCCTCGTCATTGCCGAGACGCGATCAGTGCCGGCGTCGGGCGACAGGCCGCCCGCGCACCGGTGGGGTGCGGCCAGCGGTTAGCACTCACCCCACGTGAGTGCCATCCTACGCTGTGGTCCGGCGGGTCCACCGCCGGTGGACCGTGAGTTTCCCCTACCGTGCCGAGGGTGAACACGCCCGCCCCGTACCACTCCCCCATGCCCGGATCGACCGCCGCCCGCCGCGCCGCCCTGAGGGCTCGCGCCAAGGCGGAGCAGAAGCAGCAGGCGCAGGGCGCCCCGACCGGTTCGCGCTCGCGCAGCGGAGCGGCTGCGAGCAAGCCCATTGCCCGCAAGCCGTCGTCAAGTGACCGCTACGGCGGGGACGTCCTGTCGGTCAATCCGCACCGCACGGGACCGGGCGCTGTGCGCCCGGAGTCGGTGCACGTGCCGGTGACGCCGGGTCTGGTGGTTGAGGACCGGCAGACCGGGTTCGTCGGTGCCGCGGTGGCGGTGGAGAAGTCTGGCGGTCAGCACGTCGTGGTCCTGGAGGACCGTCACGGTGTGCGCCGCGGTTTCGCTCTGGGGCCGGGGTTCTGGATCGAGGGCAGTCCGGTGGTCCTGGATCCGCCTGTGGCTCGCAGGCGCACGCCCACCGGCCCGGTGAGCGCCGCCGGGAGACGGCTGACGGCCTCGGGTTCCTACGCGGTTGAGGGCGAGCGGGCCAAGGTGGCCCGCGCCTCTCGCATCTGGGTGGAGGCAAGCACGACGCCGAGCTGGTGGAGAAGGTCTGGGGTGATGATCTGCGCCACGAGGGCGTCGTCGTCCTCATGCTCGACGGCGTCGACAACCTCGAGGAGGTCATGGCCGACTTCGGTCCAGCCCCCGAGCGGCGGGCCGGCGTCCTCGTGGACCACCTCGTGGCCGGCTCCAAGGAGTCGCGGATCGCCCAGCGGGTGACTGAGATGCCCGGTGGGGAGAACGTGCTGGTCCTGGGGCACCCGTACGTGGACGTGTGGCAGGCGGTCAAGCCGACCCGGGTGGGTCTGGATCGCTGGCCGGACGTCCCGCGGGGCACCGACATCAAGCACGGCACCCTGGAGGCCCTGGGCTGGCCGCACGACACCCAGGCCGACGTCGCCCGGGGCTGGCAGCGCATCCTGGCGACGGTGCGCTCCTACAAGGACCTCGAGCCGAGCCTGCTGGGCCGAATGGAGGAGCTCATCGACTTCGTCACCGCCCCGGGCACGCGCTGAGGAGTCACCGAAGAGTCGCCGAGGAGCCACGGCCCTCAACACAGTGCCCTCACGGGGAGTCTCACAGGACACTGCCGTCGTCGAAGGTCACCGTCATGGTCTGCCCGGGTTCCACGAGCTCGAGCCGATCGTCATCGCTCAGCCTGAGGACGGTGTTCCACTTGCGCTCGGGCATCGGGTAGGTGACGTGGGCGATGGAGCCGATCCGTTGGGGTGGGTGAAGTCCCGGGGTCTGGGTTCAGTGCTGAAGTGGCTCATGAGAAACGGCAGGTCGACGTCGTCGGGGAAGAAGACCTCGTAGCGCAGCTCCCGTCCGTGGGGGTCCACGCGCTTGGGCTTGAGGCGCAGGCCCCTGCCGCTCAGCAGGGTTGTCCCCCTCCTCCAGCTCGGAGGCATCGCCCTCGAGGCACAGGCCGCACACCCCTTCGGGGCCTCGGTCCCAGGAGAGGAAGCGGCGAGCCGCGCCTCCGCGCGGGCCGAGCGCGAGCAGGCGCCCCAGGAGCGACGGCATGCCTGTGCGGGCCAGGAGCTCCAGGTAGGGGCCGGAAGAAAAGTAGATGAGCGCGTTGTAGGGACGCTTCACTGTGCCGTACTCGACGGCGAAGCCCCTGGCCTCGAAGTCGGCCACTGCCCGAGAGAGGTCCTTGACCTTGTAGATGGCGTGTCCCAGCTGCACGTGGTCAGCTACGCATACGCAATCCAGGAGGAAACCCGCCCTTGCGAGGACAGATGCAGCTGGTGGACCATCGGAGTCCGACAACCAGCTCAGTTGTCCCCACCCTCGGCCTGGTCGGCCAGGGCGAGCCGGCGGGACTGGGAGAGCAGGAAGACGTCGCGGCCCAGGAGCCCCACGGTGAGCAGCCCGCCCAGGACCTTCCACAGGAGGCCCGGGGCGATGAAGAGCAGGACCATGGCGGCGATGACCGGCACCAGGTGCTTCATAGAGCGTCCTACGTAGCCGCCGAAGCTGGGCATCTCGACGCCGTCGGACTCGGCGACGGACTTGACCATGAAGTTCGGGCCGTTGCCGATGTAGGTGATGGCACCGCACAGGACGGCTCCCAGTGAGATGGACACGAGGTAGAGCTCAGGGATCCCGGCCACGTCAGCACCACCGGGGTGGGGCACCTTGCCGGCCATCTCGAAGAAGGTCGCGTAGGTGGGGGCGTTGTCCAGGACGGAGGAGAGCCCGCCGGTGAAGATGAAGAAGGTGACCTCGTTGAGCGGCAGCGAGCCGGCGACCTCGTCGAGGTAGTGCAGGGCAGGGGATCATGGTGAGGAAGATGCCGATGAACAGAATGGCGACCTCGGCGATGGGCCCCCAGGTGAACTGGTTGTCCTTGAAACGGACCTCGCGGCTGCCCAGGAAGTAGGAGCCGGCTGCGGAGCCGAGCATGATGAACTCGCGCACGGGGATCCAGTCACCCATGGCGGCATGCCCCTCCTCGATGGCGTGGACGTCAATGGAGGGGGCGAAGGCGACGGCGGCGATGATGACCGCGAAGAAGACGAAGTTGAGCGAGCCCTTGAGGCCCAGGGGCTCGATCTCGGTGTCATCGTCGTGCACGGCCTTGGCGGGCTCCTGGGAGTAGTAGTAGGAGTCCAGGGCGTAGTAGCCCACCAGCAGCATGATGTTGACGAAGAGGTACTCGCGCAGGAGGTTGAAGGTCCAGGTGAAGGGCACCCCGCGCAGGAAGCCCAGGAACAGGGGCGGGTCGCCCAGGGGTGTGAGGAGTCCGCCGCAGTTGGCCACGATGAAGATCGTGTACAGCACCGTGTGCACCCGGTAGTGGCGTTCCTTGTTGGTGGCCAGCAGGGGTCGGATGAGGAGCATGGCGGCTCCGGTGGTGCCCACGAAGGAGGCGACGATTCCGCCGACGGCCAGGAAGATCGTGTTGTTGCGGGGCGTGGCCCGGATATCGCCTTTGAGGAAGATGCCTCCGGAGACGACGAACAGGGCCAGCAGCAGGCAGATGAACTGGCCGTACTCCACCACGGCGGCGAAGACGGACGTCCACCCGAGGGCGACCCACATCCAGGCGGCCACCGGCACCCCCAGGCCCACGGCGACGATCAGCTGGCTGGTGTGCTTCTCCCACCAGTGGGCCGTGGCCGGGATCAGCGGCAGGACGGCGATGCAGGCGAGCATGCCCGCGAAGGGCAGGACGGACCACCACTCAAGATGCACGGCGACTTCCTCACAGAATCTGGACGGTTCGTGTCACCATACCGTCCCGGGCATCAGTTTCCCCGGTGAGGGGCTGTGGTCTCTCGTGCTGAGACCGATTTTCCGGCCTGATGCGGTAGCGGGGCCGCCGGGCCGCGCCGGGCTCAGATCCAGCCGGCCAGTACCTTTCTGGCCTGCTGAGCCAGGGTGGCAATGGCGCCGTCGGAGTCGTTGCCCCAGGGGACGCAGTGGAAGCCGCCACCCCCGGCAGTGGTGAAGGTCTCGCGGTTGAGCTGGTCGACCTCCTCGATCCGGCGGTCGGAGAGGAACTCCCGCAGGAAGGGCCGAACGGCTCTGGGCGTGGGAGCCGACGGCGTGCCGAGGTTGGCCAGGATGAGGGCGGGGCGCTCGCCCGCGCCCGGCAGGTCGGGGGCAGTGGGGTTCAGGGGCACGGAGGAGGCCTCCGGAGATGAGGTCACACGGGAGGACATAATTCCCAGAAGGCGATTCCGCAATTTCCACAAGCCCCGACACGACGCTGAAAGTATCACTGCATCAGCAGGTGCAGGCCTTGAGCGGCCCGCGCCTGCTGGATCGCCGCAATGATCCTCTTCCTGCTCCACGTCACGAACTCCAGATCGCCTCCCCGCGCGGTTGAGATGACAACGGTGACGTGGAGAATGAAGACCTTGGGGCGTGCAGCGAGGATTTCAGCAATAGGGATACGTAGCCGACTTCGGTCATTGTTGAGATTCATGGAGTGGGGCTCGAAGACGACCTCCGTGGTGGTGACCGAGAGATGCCCTCCGCGCGCCACGCGACCCCGCGCGCCAGTGAGGATGGCGGGCAGCGAGATGAACTGCTCAAAAGCGGAAGCCGGCCGGGCGAGATGGTTCGCCGGCACCCTGAGCAGGATCTGCGTTTCAGGTGTCATCTCAGGTGTCATCATCATCGCCGGCCCCTTTCGATTCCGCCCAGCTACTGGCCTGTCGTCAGCCTACTGCGTCACCGGCTCAGCGCGATGGGGAGAAGCACCCTGCAACCCACGCATTCACTCCTCAAGAGCAGCGATGCAGACCGAGAGCGCCTCTTGCACCACGCGCAACTGGGACTCACTAAGCGGCGAAATCATGACCCGCTCGACCTCCACCGTCACCCTCGACGCCTCCCCGAGGAGGTCCCGCCCTTCAGGGGTGAGCTGCACCGGTAGTGCGCGGCCGGAAGACGCCTGGGCGGCACGTTGAGCCAGACCACGGTCCACCAGGGTGCGCAGAAGCGTACTCATGGTCTGGCGGGTCACGAAGGCCTCTCTGGCGAGGTCGGAGGTCGAGGCTCCCGGGGCACGACTGAGCAGCTCGAGACAGAGGTACTGGGGAGCACTCAGCCCCAGAGGTCGGAGGGCCTCGTCCATACGTGCTCGAAGCGCGGCCTGGACATGCTTGAGCTGGTAGCCGAGGAGCTCCCTGGGGTCGTCTTGACTCATAGCAGTATTCTGACATACTCTCGATATGTCAGAAATCTGACATATATCGTCTGAGAGGAGATCTCCATGACTGTCACCGGCCCCGACTTCATCGCCCTGCAGGTGAGCGACCTCGAGCGTTCCGCGGAGTTCTACGAGAACGCCCTGGGACTGCGCCGCACCCCAGCCTCACCTCCTGGCGCCGTCCTCTTCGCCACAACGCCGATCCCCTTCGCGGTTCGCGAGCCCCTGCCCGGAGTTGATCTCTCTGAGGCTCCCCGTCCCGGTCTCGGGGTGGCACTCTGGCTGCACTGCGACGCGGTTCAGGAGCTGCACGACTCGCTCGAGGCCTCAGGAACAGCAATCCTGGCCGATCCTGCTCCCAGCCCCTTCGGCCTGACGTTCACCTTCGCCGATCCGGATGGCTATGCCGTCACCGTTCACGAGAAGGCGTCGTGACCTGAGCCGATCACGCCGGTGAGTGGCCGGTTGAGCCCCAGCAGCCGAGCCGGCCACTCACCGGCGTACAGGCCGAACCCGACACGACAGAAAAGACAACACATTGAGATACTGGCTTGGCGTTGCTTCCAAGGATCATGTGGCTCTGGGGGTGGCTGACGGGTTCTGTCAGCTGTGCCACGGCAAGAAGGCACCGCTTCAACGTATGCGGAGAGGCGACCACATCCTCTACTACTCACCGAAGCAGGAGTTCAGGTCGCGCCGTCCGTGTCAGGCGATCACCGCCTGCGGAGTGGTCACCGGGGACGAGGTCTACCAGTACGAGATGTTTCCCGGTTTCGTTCCGTACCGACGCGACATCGAGTGGCAGACGCCGGTGCGAGAAGTGCCGCTTGATGTCCTGCGCACCCTGCCGGGCTGGAGCGAGGTAGCACCAAAGCTGCGCTTCGGCCACGTGGAGCTGCTGCCTGAGCTGTTCCAGGCGATTCAGGAGTACATGCTGTCGGACGGCGAGTAGCACAGGATGCCGTCAATGAATTGCAGCCAGAAGTCGACGCCCTATCGGCTCACTCGCTCACTGGGTCAGGGCTCGGGTGACGGTATCGGCCATGAGACGGCCGCGCAGGTTGAGCACCGCCCGGCCCCTCATGGCTGCACTGGCGTCGAGCAGTCCATCGGCGACGAGACCCACCAACGACAAGCTCGCCACCTTGATCGCACAGCAGCGACGAGCAACACCCTGTCACTTCCGGTTCTGCACGCTCACCTGTGGTAACTTCTGGTTTCGTCCACTTGTTCGAGGCTCTGGGAGGCTCTCATGACTCAGTCCATTACACAGTTACCACACACACGAGTCATCACCGGAGCGGCGGCCGAGCAGGAACTTCACGCGATGGGTCTGATCCCCTCCAACCTCACTCGGTCCTGCGTTGAGGGGCTGCAGAGCGCAGTCATCAGCCACTCATCTTTCGAGCCGGTGATCGCCTTCGGGATCTCCATCTGGTCGAAGATCGTGGGAGCTCTGCGCAAACAGCTCAACGAGGAGGACTGGAAGCACCATGACATCGCCAACGCGCCCCGATCGGTCAGCCCAGACGGGAGCATGGCAATCGCAGCAGTTGGCGGCGACGCACAGACTGCTCACGCGAACGGCAACCCGCGCAATGCGCGCATCAAAGGCCCCAGATTCGCCAATGAGATCGAAAACAACGCGGCAAAGAGTAGAGCTCCGAGATACACGCAGTGTCGGCTCAACCTCGGACCTGGAGATGAGGATATATTTTCGCCAACCTGCAAACCTGGATCCTGCTCTATTTCTGGGACCGAGCCAGCAATGAGTTACGCCTGGAGCTATCGCTGCCGATAGAATGCGACAAAGGCTTCGTCACCCAGTGGGAGACGCGCATCATTCTTCCCGCACAAGATCTCTCAGGATATACTGAATTGTCTTCCGGAGACGACATGCAGTCCTATGCAGCCACACAGGACGTGGACTTCGAGATCACCGCTATCTCATGACACTCGAGGCATCGCGAGTCACCTTGGCCAGACAGAGGGCAGGACTGTCCAAGTCAGCGCTGGCCCACAAGACAGGGACGACACCTCGCACAGTGACGACATGGGAGTCTACGGGCCCCCCCTCATCGAGGTTGCTTCAGATCGCCACCATCACAGGGATGCCGCCCGAGTTCTTCTCGACCAAGGAGATTGACCTACTGGAAGAGAAACAGCTGTTCTTCCGGGCACGACGACGCTCTCCATCCGTCTTACTGCGTCGTTCAACGGCCTTCGGAGCACTGGGGGTCGAGTTCTACAGGTCTATTTCCAAGCATTTTAGGACACCTGCCCTCAGCCTGCTCGATACCGAGTTTCGCAACTCACCTCAAGAGGCGGCCATGGCTCTGCGTCTAGCATGGGGAATGGGCCTGGAACCTGCTCCCAACCTGGTGCAGATGGCTGAGGCTCATGGAATCAGAGTCCTCGGGATCCCGTTGGCGGACGTCAAAGTGGATGCATTCAGTTTCTGGTCAGCGGACGGACGCCCCCTTCATCTTCCTGTCCCGCGTCAAGACAGCGGAGCGTTCACGCTTCGATCTGGCACACGAGATCGGCCATTTGATACTCCACTCGGATGTCACCAAAACCGAAGAGGCAACAGACCGACAGATCGAGCATGAAGCGAATATTTTTGCCGCCGAGTTCCTGCTTCCCACAGAGTCCTTGCGCGCCAAGCTATCAAGCCCTCCGTCACTCGACACTCTGATGAAGATCAAGATCACCTACGGGACGTCGGCCATCGCAACGGCGCGTTCTATCTACGACGCAGGATTGTTGTCGGACTGGGGATACCGGCAGATGCTCGCTACGCTCACCACACGAGGCTTCCATCACGGAGAGCCAGGCAGTATGCTCCCCTATGAGAAATCACGAGTCTTCAGCACTGTCAATGATCATCTGAGGTCTCGAGGACTCTCAGTCTCAGACTGGGCTAGGACAATCGGTCAACGTCCTGACGATGTTACTGGTTTTATGCTCGGCCAAGCGCTTCACGCAGCCCCAGACACGGGCACGGAATCCAGCTTGGAGAATTCAGGCAGTGAGGAGCACCCGACTGTCAGACCAACACTTCAGATTGTGAAGTAGCTCATTTCAGCAGTAACTGGGGTGGGTTCATCGGGTCAGGGCGCGGGTGACGGTATCGGCCATGAGACGGCCGCGCAGGGTGAGCACCGCCCGGCCCATCATGGCTGCACTGGCGTCGAGCAGTCCATCGGCGACGAGACCGGCCACAACGGGCACCAAGTGCGGCGGGGTGGCTCCGGCGGCGTCAGGTAGGTGTGTTGGTGGGCCGCTCGGCCCGGACCCGAGGCTCGCCAGCTCGATGCCCTCACGCAGGCGGATGCCCAGCATGATGCGCTCCAGCTCGCGGGAGTCGACGTCGATGGCCTCGTGCCCGGCCACGGGCAGGTGGCCGGTGGCGATCTGCCCGGCCCAGGCAACCGGGTGCTTGGTGTTCCACAGGCGCACGTCCCCCAGGTGGGAGTGCGCCCCGGGCCAGCGCCCCACCAGTCCCAGTCGAGCCAGTAGGCCTGGTTGTGGCGGCACTCGGCGCCGGGTCGTGCCCAGTTGGAGATCTCGTACCACTCGTAGCCGGCCTGGCGCAGAACGGCATCGGCCATCTCGTACTTGGTGGCCTCGTCGTCGTCCTCGGGCATCGGCAGCTCTCCGCGGCTGACCTGTCCCCACATCCTGGTGCCCTCCTCGATGACCAGGGCGTAGGCGCTCACGTGGTCCGGGCCGATACGGGTCACCGCGTCCAGGGAGCGCTGCCAGTCCTCGAGGGACTCCCCGGCGCCCCGTAGATGAGGTCCAGGGAGGTACTCAGGCCGGTCCGCCGCGCCCACTCCACCACGCGGGGCACCCAGGGCGGGCTCGTGGGTGCGCTCAGGACCTTCAGCACATGGGGCACGGCCGACTGCATGCCGAAGGAGACCCGGCTGAAACCGCCTTCGGCCAGGGGCCGCCAGCCCCGCCTCGTCCACGGGTCGGGTTGGCCTCCGTGGTCACCTCCGCGTTGGCGGCGAGCCCAAGCACTCGCGCACCAGCTCCAGCATGCTCACCAGGTCGGAGGCGGGCAGCATGGTGGGGGTTCCGCCGCCGACGAAGACGGTCTGGGCGGCACGCACCGGCAGGCCCGCGCGGTCCATGACGCGGCGGGCGGCGCGCAGCTCGCCGGCGAGTTCCCACGAAGTCCTCGGCCGAGGCTCCCTGCCCCATGGTCAGGTTCGTGTAGGTGTTGAAGTCGCAGTAGCCGCAACGCACCCGGCAGTAGGGCACGTGCAGGTACACCGAGAACGGGCGCTCTGCCCCGCCCGGAGCGGGGGCGATCACCTGCGCCGGAAGCTCCCCAGTTCCCGGCAGAGGATCGCCCACCGGCTGGGCCGGGCTCACTGGTCGCCGCCTTGGTCTTCGGCCCGTTCATCGCTCCGCAGGACGCCGGCGGGAATGGCCGGCTCGGGCCTGCCGGAGTCGCCCGCGCGGGCCGCGATCTGGGCGCACACGGTCATGAGCACCAGTACTCCCACCACCATGGCGAAAGGGGCCACCCAGCCGCCGCTGTGCTCATGGACCCAGCCCATCACCACCGGGCCGACGGCGGCCAGGCAGTAGCCGGTCGTCTGGATGACCGCGGTGGTCCGACGGTTCTCGTCGACCGACGCCGAGCGGCGGATGACCAGGGTGAACAGGGCGGCGAAGAAGGCGCCGTGCGCGATGCCCGAGAACATGCAGGGCACCAGCCAGTAGCCGGGGGCCACCGTCAGGCAGATCGGCAGCATGAGCCAGCAGGCGCAGATGACGCCGAGGACCCTGCTGGCCGTCCACCCCAGCGTCTCGAACATCACCGGGACCATCAGGGGCCCCACGATTCCCAGCAGGGAGAAGACGGAGGCGGCAACGCCCGCGACGGACTCACTCATGGCGAGCTCATCAACCAGGGCCGTGGGCAGCCACCCCGAGATCGCGTAGTAGGAGAAGGTCTGGGCTGCGAAGGCCACGGCCATCACCCAGGTCAGGGGGCGTCTCCAGACAGCAGTGCCGGTCGACGGCGTCGGCCGGGCCAGGGAGCGCTCCGTCACCCAGGAGGTCATGCCCGATCGTTCCCGCAGGCTCTGCCTGGGCGCCTGGCTGCCGGGCGGGAAGACCCACAGCCACAGTGCCCCGGCCAGCAGCACCGGGATGGCGGTCCAGGCGGCGGCCGAGCCCTGCCAGCCGATGACGAGGGCAAGCGGCACGGCCAGGGCGGTGGCAGCGGTGACGATGACGTTGCAGGTGGAGGTACAGGCCCGTCATGAGTGAGGTGCGGTGCCAGAAGTCGCGGCCGATGACCATAGGGCGCCACCAGGTTGCCCACTGTCAGCCCGGCCCCGATGATGACGGTTCCGACGAAGGCCGCCCAGGTGGCACCGGCCGAGCGCAGCGGCCCCTGACCAGAGCCATTCCCAGGGTGAGCAGGCCCGCGGTGTTGATGCCGACACGGCGCACCACGGTCGAGGCCAGCGGGGTGAGCAGCCCGAAGCACAGGATCGGCACGGAGGTCAGTGCGCCGCGGGCCACCTCCCCCATGCCCAGGTCCTGTCCCAGGCGCGTCAGCAGAGGCGGGATGACGCCCACGGGAGCCCGCAGGACCGCGCAGAACCCGAGGAACCCGGCGACGATGACCATGAGCCAGGCGCGGCGGGGCAGTCTGGAGACAATGGTCACGGCCGGTCCGCCGGGTGCAGCAGGCCGTCGCCGCGGCCCTCGCGCAGTCGCCAGGGCTGGGACTCCAGGTGGTTCCAGGCCTGCCCCTCGGCCTCGAGGCGATCCAGCATGGAGGCGCCCCGCTCGGGGATCCAGGCCACCTCGGTGCGCACTGCGGTCAGGTCCCGGATCGTGCGCCCGGCGTCCAGGCCACGCTGCTCGAAGCGGGTCGCTGACCCGCCCCTCGTAACGGGGCGACCATCCGCCACGCACCCCCGCGGGGAACCCGGGTCCAGGCCGTTGCCCAGACTGTCCTCCTCGGCGGTCTCGGCCCCCAGGTCGGGTCGGGCACCGGCGTCGTCGTGCCGGAAGTAGGGCAGGGTGGCGTCCGGGCGCAGACCGGTGGGCAGCGCCGCCACGTCCTCGAAGACGTCGCGCATCTGCCAGGCGTAGTCCGCCCAGTCGGTGGCCAGGCGCCACACCCCGCCGGAACGCAGCACCCGCGCCACCGAGTCGGCGAAGGCAGTGGTCACCAGGCGGCGCTTGCGGTGCCGGGGCTTGCGCCAGGGGTCGGGGAAGAAGACCCACACCTCGCTGGCGCAGGACACCGGCAGGGCCGTGGCCAGCAGCTGGGAGGCGTCGGCGGGGACGACGCGCACATTGTGCAGGCCCCGGCGGTGGATCGAGGTCACCAGTCGGGCGATCGCGGTCTCCCAGACCTCCACCGCCAGGTAGTCAGCACCCGGGTGGGCGGCGGCATGGGCCAGCAGCGCCTCACCACTGCCCGGCCCGACCTCGACGATCAGCGGCCTGACCTGCCCCACGTGCCCGAAGACCTTCTCCGGCTCCAGGCGGAAGCTCGGGGACACGGTGCGCACGGCATCGGCCCGCGGCACATCGACCACGTAGCGGGGCCCGAGGCTCGGCCAGGGGCCTCGGCCTGGACGGGGCGCAGCCTGCCGCCGGAGCGCGAGAAGGAGCGTACCCGCGAGTGGATGGCGTGGGGCGGGGCGGGTGGTGCTGAGCCATGCGGAGCCTTATGTCCCTTTACTTCTGTGAGGTCTCGAAACCGTCTGCCTGGTGCCTTCAGGCGCTGGGCGGCGCGGTCAGCCGACCTGCTCGTGGGCGGCGGCGCGCACGTGCTTCCTGGTGAAGGGGGCGATCACGCAGTTGCCGAAGACCTCGGGTTGAGCAGCCCCTGGGCGTCGCGCGGGTCGTGGTGGGCGAACCAGCGCCGGCAGGTGACCCGGTGCCCCGGGGGCGGAGACCACGCGCACCTCGTCGCCGGCCTGCACCGCGCCCTCGTCAAGCACTGCCAGGTAGACGCCCACCCGGTTGCGCGCCGAGAGACCTCCACCCAGTCCGCGCGGCCCACACCGCGGGCGAAGGTGGCGCACAGGGTTGCGCACACCGGTCACCCTGACCCGCAGTCCTCCGTTGCTCGGGTCGCCGATGGACAGGATCGCACCGATCTCCACGTCATCGATGTCGCCCTCGATGAGGAGGTTCTCCCCCAGCCGCCCCGGCTCGATACCGCCCAGGACCTCGGACCAGTGTCGCTGCTCAGCAGCGCTCGCGACATAGAGGGCCTTGTCACTGCCCCCGTGGTGGGCGCGGTCCCCGTGCTTGTCGGTGACGATCCCGGTGCGGCCGACCTCGACCGGCCCGTCGACGGCGCCCTTGTGGATCGCCGAGACGCCTGCCTCTCCGGCGTCGGGCCGCAGCCCCTTGACAGTGCACACCGCGCTGACGGTTCCCACCAGGTCACCGTCGTGGAACGGTGAGGGCTCATCATGGTGACGCCCGTCCGCGCCGGCGTGGGGCTCGCCCAGGACCCGGGCCAGCTCCCGGGTCAGGACCAGGCCGGAGCCGTCGTCGGTCAGGGCAGCGTCAACCGTGGTCTGCCTGCTCGTGTCGCTCATGTCCGCAGCCGTCCTTCCGTCATCCGCCGGCGCCGTCCTGGTCCTGCTCGATCCTGCTCGTGCCCGCTGGCTGGACTACTTGCCCGGCTTGGTGCCGGTGGGCGTGTCCGCGCCGAGGGCCGCGATGAAGGCCTCCTGGGGCACTTCCACCCGGCCGATGGCCTTCATGCGCTTCTTACCCTCCTTCTGCTTCTCCAGCAGCTTGCGCTTACGGGTGATGTCACCGCCGTAGCACTTGGCGAGCATGTCCTTGCGCAGGGCCCGGATGGTCTCGCGGGCGATGACGCGGGTGCCGATGGCCGCCTGCACGGGAACCTCGAACTGCTGGCGCGGGATGAGGTCCTTGAGACGCTTGGTCATCATGACGCCGTAGGAGTAGGCCGAGTCGCGGTGGACGATGGCGCTGAAGGCGTCCACCTTGTCCCCGTTGAGCAGGATGTCGACCTTGACCAGGTCGGCGTCCTGGGAACCGTCCGCCTCGTAGTCCAGGGAGGCGTAGCCGCGGGTCCGCGACTTCAGGGAGTCGAAGAAGTCGAAGACGATCTCCGCCAGCGGCAGCACGTAGTGCATCTCCACGCGTGACTCGGAGAGGTAGTCCATGCCCTGCATGGTGCCGCGACGTGACTGGCACAGCTCCATGACCGTGCCCACGAACTCGCTGGGGGTCAGGATCGTGGCCCGCACCACCGGCTCGGAGACGGAAGCGACCTTGCCCTCAGGGAACTCGCTGGGGTTGGTCACCGTGTGCGTGGTGCGGTCCTCCATGGTCACCTCGTAGACCACGGAGGGGGCGGTGGAGATGATGTCCAGGTTGAACTCGCGCTCCAGACGCTCGCGGATGATCTCCAGGTGCAGCAGGCCCAGGTAGCCGCAGCGGAAGCCGAAGCCCAGGGCCACCGAGGTCTCCGGCTCGTAGGTCAGGGCGGCGTCGTTGAGCTTGAGCTTGTCCAGGGCGTCGCGCAGGGCCGGGAAGTCTGAGCCGTCCACCGGGGAACAGGCCGGAGAAGACCATGGGCTTGGGGTCCTGGTAGCCCGACAGGGGCTCGTCGGCCGGTGCCGCCGCGGAGGTGACCGTGTCACCGACCTTGGACTGGCGCACATCCTTGACCCCGGTGATGAGGGTAGCCGACCTCGCCGGCCCCCAGGCCTACCGCGGCGTGGGCTCGGGGCTGATGACGCCGATCTCCAGGAGGTCGTGGACGGCCTTGGTGGAGAGCATCTCGATGCGCTCGCGGGGCTTGAGGGCGCCGTCGACAACGCGCACGTAGGTGACCACGCCGCGGTAGGTGTCGTAGACGGAGTCGAAGATCATGGCGCGCGCCGGAGCGTCGGGATCGCCGTGCGGGGGCGGGACGGTCTCGACGATCCGGTCGAGCAGCTCGGGCACGCCCTGCCCGGTCTTGCCGGAGACCTTGAGGATGTCGTCAACGTCGCAGCCGATGAGGGAGGCGATCTCCTCGGCGTGCTTCTCCGGCTCGGCGGCGGGCAGGTCGATCTTGTTGAGGACCGGGATGATGGTCAGGTCCCCCTCGATGGCCATGTGGGAGGTTGGCCAGGGTCTGGGCCTGGATGCCCTGGGCTGCGTCGACCAGGAGGACCGCGCCCTCGCAGGCGGCCAGGGAGCGGTTGACCTCGTAGGAGAAGTCGACGTGACCGGGGGTGTCGATCATGTTGAGCGCGTACGCGCGCGTGACGCCGTCGTCGCCCTCAATGGCCCAGGGCATGCGCACGGCCTGGGACTTGATGGTGATGCCGCGCTCGCGCTCGATGTCCATGCGGTCCAGGTACTGGGCGCGCATGTCATGAGGGCTGGACGACGCCGGTGGCCTGGAGCATGCGGTCGGCCAGGGGTGGACTTGCCGTGGTCGATGTGCGCGATGATGCAGAAGTTGCGCAGCCGGGCCTGCTCGGTGGCGGCAGGCTGGACGCTGGTCATCTGCTCTGGTGTGGGGATCGGTGACACGGAGATCGGTTCCTGGCTCTTCCTCATATCCGGCATGGGTCTGAGGCAAGTCTCCCACGACGGCGGCCCACCACCCCAGCCCGCCGGGCCCAGCCAGCAGTGTGAGGTGCGGCCGCACGCCGGCTCCCCATGGTTCCTATGAACATGCGGCGTAGACGAGCTCACGACCGGACACCGTTCGACTTAGGTTAGCCTTCCTCACATGCTGGAACGGATCCACAGCCTGCCCTACCCCTGGGTCTTCCTGTTCTTCTGGTGCCTGGCCATGATGCGCTCGCACACCATGTACTGGATCGGCCGGGGCATCACGGCGGGGACCGCGCGCACCCGGTGGGTCTCGCTGCTCGAGTCGCCCATGTACGCCCGCGCACAGGCGTGGTCGGCCCGCTGGGGTGTGCTGGCCGTACCGATGTCCTTCCTGACCGTCGGCCTGCAGAGCGTCATCCAGATCTCCGCGGGCGTGGCCCGTATGCCGCTGCGCCGCTACGTGGCGGCCACGGCCGCCGGGGCGATCGCCTGGGCCGCCGTCTACACGACCATCGGGATGGCGATCCTGACGGCGTGGCTCACCGGGCCGATCAGCCGCATCGTCGTCATCCTGGCCGCGCAGCGCGCATGATCGTCTCCATCGTGGTCCGCCGTCGACGACGGACCACGATCACTGAGACGGCTGGTGAGACCGGTTTCGTCTCCCAGGGTCGGCGGGGTTAGAGTGACCGCCATGACGACACGGCGCACGACCTGGTGGTGGCTCCCTCGAGGGCGAGCCGCCATCCTGACGCCTAGGACGTACCGGCTCGCTCACCGCAGGGCCCGCCCGACGCATGAGTGAGAGGCCCGCCTGACCCACGATCTCAGGGAAAGAGGGCCCCATGCCCCCACCGTGTCCGACACCGCACCTTCAGCCGCACCGCCTGCGGCCTCACCAACTGTCCTCACGCGCCCGGTGCGCTACCCTCCGACGGCGGTGCGGTGCTGGAGCACCTGACCCGAGCCGGCCAGCTGCGCACCACCCGCAACCCGGCAGACGACAACGCGGCTGTACGCCCCGTGGACTGCGTGCTGCTGGAGAGCGCCGACATCACCACCAAGGCCTCGCGCACCACGGTCGCCATCCTGGAGGCCTCGGCCAGGCTGACCTGCTGGGGCGGCACCGTGACCGCCGAGGCCCTGGACGTCGTCAACGGCGAGCACGCCGGGCCCGACGGCCTCGCGGCCCTGACCCGCCTGGAGGAGCACCTGGGCGAGGCACGTCACCGACCGCTCCCCCGGCCGGCTCACCCTCACCCTGCCCACCAGCGTCGACGACGACCCCACCCTCGAGGAGCGCGAGCGCCTGACGGCCCTGTCCACGATCGAGCCCCTGCGGGTGCTGGCCCAGGCTGAGGTCGACCATCCCCACCTGCCGTTGGAAGCCGGGGCCTTCGCCTTCGACTACCTGTCCACCTTCGAGTCCCTGCCCGGGTGGCCCAGGGCGCCAACACCTGCCGGACTACCTCTTCTACGACGCCGCATCATCCTCGTCGTCGACCACCCCACCCGGGAGGCGACCCTGGTGGGTGCCTCGGTCGACACCGCCGACCTGGAGCGGCGCATGGACGCGTTAGCAGCCGCCATCGACAGCATCGACAACGCAGCCGACGTCGAGGCGCCGGCCTCGTCCACCGACGCGCCGCCTCCCCGTCCTGCACGCGGTGCCCACCACCTCGGACGTCGACTTCGAGGCGGTTGTGGAGGAGATGCGCGGCTACATCGCCGACGGCGACGTCTACCAGGTGGTGCCCTCACGCGGCTTCACCATCGCCTGCCCGGATGCGCTGGCCGCCTACCACGTGCTGCGCCACGCCAACCCCAGCCCCTACATGTTCTACCTGGCCGCCCCGGACTTCGAGCTCTTCGGCGCCTCCCCGGAGTCGGCGCTGCTGCACTCGGCACGCACCGGTCGGGTCGCCATCCGCCCGATCGCCGGGACCCGGCCGCGCGGGCTGCACCCTGACGGTTCAGTGGATCACGAGCGTGACACCCGCCTGGAGCTGGAGCTGCGCACCGATGCCAGGAGGTCGCCGAGCACGTCATGCTCGTGGACCTGGCCCGCACGACGTCGCCCGAGTCAGTCGCCCCGGTACCCGCAGCGTCCAGGACCTTCTGCGCGTGGACCGCTACAGCCGGGTGATGCACCTGGTCTCGGAGGTCTCCGGTGAGCTCGCCGACGACCTGGACGCCCTGGACGCCTTCCGCGCCTCCATGACGATGGGAACCCTCACCGGAGCCCCCAAGCTGCGGGCCGCCGAGCTCATCTCGCCAGGCCGAGGGCGTGCGCCGCGGCTCTACGGCGGCTCGGTGGGCTACATCCGCGGCGACGGCGAGGCTGGACACCTGCATCGTCATCCGCTCGGGCTTCGTGACGGACGGGAGCGCCCTGGTCCAGGCCGGTGCCGGCGTCGTGGCGGCATCCTCCCGGCCGCCGAGGTCGCTGGGACCGTCCACAAGGCCCGCGCCGTCCTAGAGGCGGTCGCCGCCGCACAGGGCGCCGCACTCATCATCGACACGACCGGCAAGGAGGCCTGAGCCATGGCCATCACCAGCACTCAGCACCACGGACAGGACGTGAGCCAGCACCCCGAGGGCAGCAGCACCGCAGCGGCCCAGGCCCCGGCCCGTGTGGTCCTGCTCGACAACCGCGACTCCTTCGTCTACAACCTCGTCGACCAGTTCGCGACCCTCGGCTCCCAGATCGAGGTCTACCGCAACAACGTGCCGGCCTCCCGAGTACTCGCGGCCCTCGAGCCCACCGCGGCCGAGCGCGAGGCCGGGCGCCGCCCGGTCCTGTGCCTGTCCCCCGGGCCGGGCTACCCGGCGACGTCGGGCTGCCTCATGGAGCTCATCGCCACCGCCCTGGAGCAGGCGATCCCCGCGCTGGGCATCTGCCTGGGCTTCCAGGCCCTCGTCGAGGCCTGCGGTGGACGGGTCGCCCCGGTGGGTCCGGTCCACGGCCGCTCCGACCGCGTCGAGGTCACCGAGGCGGGCCGCACCGACCCAGCCTTCACGGTGCTCAACGGCGGACCACTGGACGTGGCCCGCTACCACTCCTGGGCACGCGCACGCTGCCCGAGGCCCTGTCAGCCCTAGCCCGCACCGCACCGGAGGACGACAGCGGAAGCGGCGGTATCGTCATGGCGGCCCGGCACCGGTCGGTACCGGCGGTCGGGCTGCAGTTCCACCCTGAGTCGATCCTCACCCGCAGGGACCTGCGCTGCTCAAGGCCATCACCGCCGACCTGGCTCGGACCCCCTGAGCCACGCCGCCCCGCGCTGTCCCGCAGTTCCCGACGGCTGCGCACCGCTCGGGCAGAATCACCCCGAGCGCCCCACGTGCCCTCAACCACCTGAATAAGGAGCCACAGACCGATGAGTGAGACCAACAGCGCGGCCCCCGCCGCGGCGGAGAGCAGGGCCTGCTGCCACGGCGCAGGAGGCGCACGAGCTGCTGCGAGAGGTGGTTCAGGGACGGCGCCTGAGCCGTGAGCAGGCCTCCACGGTCTTCGCCGCCCTGGGCGCCGGTGACCTGTCCGAGGTGGAGACGCGCGGCGCTGCTGGCGGCGCTGCATGCCCGCGGCGAGGAGCCCCAGGAGGTCGCCGGGGCCGCGAGGCGCCTTCCGCCAGGCGGCCCGGGCCTTCCCGTCGGTGTCCTTCCCGCTGGTGGACGTCGTCGGTACCGGGGCGACGGCGTGGGCACGATCAACATCTCCACGGGGGCGGGCCTGGTGGCCGCCTCGATGGGGGTCGCGGTGGCCAAGCACGGCAACCGGGCCGTGTCCTCCAAGACAGGGGCGGCCGACGTCATCGCCGAGCTGGGGCTGCCCCTGGATGTGGAGCCGGCCACGGCGGTCGAGCTGCTGGCCCGTGACCACTTCACCTTCCTGTTCGCCCAGGCCTACCACCCGGCGATGCGGCATGTGGCACCGGTGCGCAAGGCGCTGGCCACGCCCACGATCTTCAACGTCCTGGGGCCGCTGGTGAACCCGGCCCGCCTGACCTTCCAGCTCATCGGGCGTGTGGGACCCGGGCATGCTGGACATGATCGCTGGGCGATGGTCCAGCTGGGGGCGCGAGCGTGCGCTCGTAGTTCACGGCTCGGGCCTGGACGGATCGCCGTCCACGGGCCGCCCTCGTGCGTGAGCGACGCCCGACGGGGTGCGGGCCTACGAGGTCACGCCCGAGGATCTGGGGTGACCTCCTGCAGCTGGCCGACCTGCTGGGTGGGGAGCCGGCCGATCAACGCCCGCCTGCGCGAGGCCGTCTCGAGGTGAGGGACGCCCGCCCACCTGCGACGCCATCGCCGTCAATGCCGGCGCCCTGCTGTATCTCACTCGGCGGGGCCGACAGCCTCGCAGGCGGCACTGCGGCGGCCCTGGAGCAGATCCTTTCCGGTGGCGTGGCCCGCCACCTGGAGTCCATGACCAAAGCCAGTGACCTCATCACTGAGACGGCCTGAGGAGAGCCGTGACCACCCCCTGACATCGCCCTGTTTCCCACGCGTCACCCGATGGTACCGGCCTGGCGAGCGCGCTCACCGTGAGCCGGTCGGGGCGCGTCTCGTCGCCACGGGCACCGTCCTGGACTCGCTCGTCCAGGCGCGCCGCGAGCGCATCGATGAGCTGCGCGCCCGCTTCGGACACCTGAGAGCCGAGGAGCTGCCGCGCTCGCAGCGCTCCTTCGCGGACGCCCTGCGTACCCGCAGCGGCCAGAGCCACAGCCCGCAGCCCGCTCTCATCATGGAGTGCAAGGCGGCCTCGCCCTCGCGCAGCACCATCCGCTCCGACTACGACCCGGCCTCGCTGGCGCGCAGTACGCGCCCTACGCGGCCGCGGTCTCGGTGCTCACCGAGCCCGACCGCTTCAACGGCTCATTCGACGACCTGGCGGCTGTGCGTGAGGTGGTGGACGTCCCCGTCCTGTGCAAGGACTTCATCGTCGATGAGGTTCAGGTGCTGGCGGCCCGCAGTCTGGGAGCGGACGCGGTCCTGCTCATGCTCTCGGTGGTGCCCGACGACGTCTATCGCGAGCTGGCTGAGCTGGCTCACGGCCTGGGATGGAGGTGCTCACGGGTCTCGACCCCGGAGGAGATGCATCGCGCCTCGACCCTGGGGGCGGAGGTCATCAGTATCAACAACCGCGATCTGCGCACCTTGGACACCGGATCTGGCGCGTACCGAGGGCTGGCTCCTCTGGCTCCGGCAGGGGTGGTCCTCGTGGGTGAGTCGGGGGTCAGCGTTCCCGAGGACGTGCGGCGCCTGTCCGGCCTGGTGGACGCCCTCCTGGTGGGCTCGTCCTGTCCGGGGCCGCGGACCCGGGCGAGGCCGCTCGGGAGCTGGCCGACGCGGTGCCGCTGCCACAGCCGGGAGGAGGGAGGCGCATCGTCGGGAGCTGGACCGGGACGGCCAGGGGCGGGGCACCACCGCGCCTGCCCGCCTTCTTCGGCCCCTACGGGGGCCAGTTCGTGCCGAGCTGCTGATTCCAGCGCTGGACCAGCTCGAGGACGCCTTCATCGACGCCCAGAGCGGATCCGGCCTTCGCCGCTGAGCTGAGCACGTTCATGACCCGCTACCTGGGGCGCCCCACGGCGGTCACAGGCTGTGCAACCTGCCGTTGGAGGGCAACGCCCGTATCCTGCTCAGCGCGAGGACCCTGGTCCATGGGGGTGCCCACAAGGGCAACCAGGTTCTGGGCCCAGGCCCTCCCTGGCCAAGCGGATGGGTAAGCAGCGCATCATCGCTGAGACCGGCGCCGGCCAGCACGGGACGGCCACGGCCATGGTCTGCGCCCTGCTGGGTCTGGACTGCACCACCTCTACATGGGGCCACCATGTCGTGCGTCAGGCGCCCAATGTCGAGCGCATGGAGCTCATGGGGGCCACAGTGGTTCCGGTGGACAGCGGCGCGGGGTACGCTCAGGACGCCGTCAACGAGGCGCTGCGCGACTGGACCGCCTCACTTCGCCGACGCACTACCTGCTGGGCTGCCGCCGGTCACGCACGATCGTGCGCGAGTACCGCGGTGCATCTCCCGGGGGCCGTGCCCAGGTCCTGGGCCTGACTGGGCGGCTGCCGGACTCCGGTCATCGCCTGCGTGGGCGGTGGCTCAACGCGATCGGTATGTTCGCGGACTTTATCGACACCCGGGGGTCCGAGCTCATCGAGGTTGAGCCGGCCGGTGAGGGGCTGGACACGTCCCGTCACGGCGCCCCCATCAACACAGGGCCTGGTGGGAGATCCTCCACGGTGCGCGCAGCTACCTCAGACGCACCTCCGAGGGGCAGGTCGAGGTCCTTCTCCGTCTCAGGCAGGCCTGGACTGCCCGGGCGTGGGACCCGAGCACGCCTGGCTGTCGGACTACCCGGCAGGGCCCGCTACGTGGGTATCAGCGACGACGAGGGCGATTGAGGCCTTCCGGCTGCTGTCGCGCCACGAGGATCATCCCGGCCATGGAGTCCGCACGCCCTGGCGGGCGCTGGCCATGGCCCGGGAGGTGCTTGCGACGGCGAGGCCCCGATCTGCTGGTGTGCCTGTCGGGCCGTGGGGACAGGACCTCGACCAGGTGCAGGCGAGGTTGGGGGCTCCTTCTCCACTGACGATTGCCGTGGCCGGGGCCTCACGGATGGTGGAGCAGATGGGCAAGCGCACCGGTACGCAGGGCCTGAACGCCGCCAGGAGCACCAGTCTGACCACCGGCCCGGATGAGGGTTCTGAGATGAGCCGCTATCGCGATGTTCGCCGCCCTCAAGGAGCGCGGTGAGCGCCTTCGTTCCCTTCGTCATGGTCGGCGACTGACCCGGACACCAGTGAGGACCCGTCATCCGAGGCGCTCATCGCCGGTGGGGCCGACGCCCTGGAAACTGGGTGTGCCCTTCACCGACCCGGTAGCCGACGGCCCCACGATCAGGGGCGCATGTCCGGGCCCTGGCCGCGGGCGTAGGTTTCAGGACTGCCTGGAGGTGGTTCAGCAGGTGCGGCGGCGCCGCACCCAGGCTGCCCATCGGCATGCTCATCTACGGCAACGTGCCCTTCGCGATGGGCCTGGGCGCTTCTACTCCCAGTGCGCGCAGGCCGGCATCGACTCGTGCTGCTGCCCGACGTCCCGATCCGCGAGTCGGCCGCCTTCAGCCGGGCCGCCGAGGGACGCCAGTGTCGACGCCGTCTGCATCGCCCTCCGTCGGCCGCCGCGAGACCCTGGACGCGGTGGCGGCAGCCTCACGCAGCTATGTCTATGCCGTCTCCGGTGGGCGTCACCGGCACCGAACGGGCCTCCTCCACCGTGGGGCTTGCTGAGGTCGGTGGAACGACTGCGCGCCGACGCCGCCGCGCCTGTCATGCTGGGCTTCGGCATCTCACGCCGAGCAGGTCGCCGGGGCCATGCCGGCAGCCGGTGCTGACGGTGCCATCAGCGGCTCGGCCGCGGTCAAGATCGTGGGCGCTACGCCCCTGAGATCGTGGCAGCCTCTTCTGGCGACAACGGCGGAGGCGGTGATGAGGAGCGCCGCCACTACGCGCTCGGCGCACTGCGCAGTGACCTTGTCACCTTCACCGCCACGATGAAGGGGCCACGCGCCCCACGCGATGGGCGATGTCAGCGAGACGGGTCGAGAAGAACAACGACAACAACAGCGACAAGGTCCGGCTGCACCAGAGGTGGATGCAGCGACCTTTGTCCATTCTTCTGAAGAAAGGTGGAGAGTGCGACGGAGAGCAATCCATGTCCATAGCACTCTGTTCGGGGATATATTAAAAGAACCGATTGGCTTCCTTCCAATCACTTCAGCGAAGGCGTGCTCATGCACTTCCCTCCCTCACCCGACCAGCCGTGGCGGCGCCTCCGCGCGCATTGCCCTGGCTCTCCCCTCATCACCGCCGCAGCCGTGGCGGCTCAGCCTCCGCCAATACCGACATCACCGTGGAAGGGCTCTACCACCAGCCGGTACCGGCTGTCGCGGCTCTGACAACGCCGAGGATGTCTGACCTGGAGAGTTCGCATCCATCGGCCATCGCCCCGAAGAGCTCCGCTAACGTCACCATTGAGGCCGACTCCGTGCCGGACCAGTGGACCTGGTCCTGCCCCTCCCCGGACGGTAACAGTGGCCGGGACGAGCTCCTTCTACCCGTCGACAAGGGGCGAGGCGAGCCACCGGCCTTGATGGCGGACTCGGATTGAGCTCCGTCTCCAGGCTGTACAGCCCCTGCTGGATGACAGCGTCGCCAGTCAAGGCTGTTTCCTGCTCTCCTGAGGCACCTGCAAACTGACCTATGCGGTCAGCTCACCACCTACTGGGACAAGACCAGCTACTTCGATCTGGACCTCAGGACCACTGTGGTGGCGCCCAGTGTGGATACCTTGCCAGCTACCGTTTCACACCCACGATCGAGGTCTCCACAGCAACGCGATTCTTCGGCCCGCTGTCTGGCCTCTGCACAGCCTGCAGCCAGCGCGGCTCACCACTCGTCTCCACCAATGAGGTCACGGTCGAAGGGCCGCCAAAGACACTGCCCGCTTCACTATGACGGCGGGAACGGCTCCACCACGCCCCTGTCCGACTTCACCATCTCCGCCGGCCGGACCAAGGGACAGGCCCAGGTGACCACCCTGACCTGCGACCTGACCGCCTTCGGCGGCAAAGTCGTCTCTGCCACGGGACCGGCCGAGAGTCTCACCGTCTCCAGCGGCACGGCGAAGGTCCCCAGGGCAGGAGATCACCTGCCAGGTGGACCTCAGCAGCGTGGTAGGACGCAGCAGGGTCAAGGCCGCGCTGACCACCGGCGACCAGACCTTCTCCAGCGACTACGTCAACGTCCGGCCGGTGGTCGAGGTCTCGACTCATCCCACGGATCTCCTGGTCGAGGCCGACCCCACGGGCACCTATGAGATCGAGGTCGGATACACCGTCACCTTCACCAACAACACCGACGCCGACGGATCCGGCTCCGATATCATCCTGCGGCGGGTCCCCCACGCTTCACGCTCAAAGAGCGTGACAGGTACTAGTGCGCAGTGGGTCGGCCCGGACAGCTACGTCATTCAGGATGACGGCTCCTTGTCATTGCGCACCGGTGAGTCCTGAACGCCCACTCGTCAACCACGATGACCTTCACCAGCAGCATCTACGAGGTCAACGCAGAGGCGGTCACTGAGGGACACCTGGAAGGCCCTGGGCACCTGCAGCCCCCAGGACCCCTCCCAGGGGACTGACCACGCAGATCGACGTCACCGGCAGTGAAGGCGGCTCCGGAGGCCAGGACCCACTCGATCTGCACCCCGTGGCACGCACGGTAACTAGCACCTCAAGGATGCTGGCCTCCCGGGCGCCCTTCACCATCACCGGATTCGCCTGCGCCACCGGCGGTCCTCCTCCCTCACCGGGGAGGGCAGGACCGCCGGTGGTGCAACTCGCCATCGTGAGCCTGCGCAGCCACCCGCATCCCGCCCGGCGGTAGGGTGGCGCCGCTGGCCAACCTTCTCAATCGGATCCTCACACCTGCTTGGACACGCCGCCTCCGACGCCCTGACTCAGAAGTCCTCGACGCTCGTCCGGCACGTCCGACAACGCGTCATCCAGTTCGGCTGAGCCCGCGCAGGCCCGCGCCCAGAAGTCGTCGTCAGCAGCGAAGCCGGCACCGCCCGGCCCCGCTCCCGCGACAGCAGTGCCGCGACGAGCTCGCGGCTCGTCGCGAGGTGTCGGCGTCTACGATGTCTCCACTCTGGGGCTGCCGACTTCAGCTACTCCCGACCCCGACGGCGATGCCGACCCCGGTGAGGTGGTGTGGGCCTGGGTTCCCTTGAGGAGGATCCCACCCAGGAGTGAGACCAGCCGGTCCTGGTCCTGGCTCACCATGAGACCCGCCTGGTCGTGGCCCAGATGAGCGAGCAAGGACCACGACCGTGACGCCGCACCAGGAGGCGCGCTGGGGACGCTTCTGGCACGACGTCGGCACGGGTGACTGGGACCATCAGGGCCGCCCCAGCGGTGCGACTGGACCGTCTGCTCCTGGGTGGAGCCGGCATCCGTACCGCCGTGGGGGGCCACGATGCGACGTGAGGGTCTTCGGCAGCGTCGTGGCCGCCCTGCGCCGCCACCACTCTCTGATCGCCTCCCAGGCGGCCTGGACGACGGAGGACCGCAGAAGGTCCATGGGCGATGCACCTCACCGCCTGGAGCCGGCTGTCGTGCCTGGGGACACGGGGATCCTGAATGATGACAGTCGCCTACTGGACCTCTGGCCTGGCCGGCTGCGGGGTCCGGCGACCGGGTCAGCCAGGTGCCCCACCACCTCATGTCAACCCGTGGCGCGGAGCCCTCTCTCCGGCCATCGACCAATCAGACGCGAGAAAGTTTCACCGTGGCGAACATCAAGTCCCAGATCAAAGCGCATCAAGACCAACGAGAGGCCCGCCTGCGCAACGAGTCCGTCAGTCCGGCTCAAGACCTACGTGCGCCGCGTGCGCAAGGCCGTCGAGGCCGGTGACAAGGACGCCGCTCGAGCACCTCAAGGCCGCCTCCCGCAAGCTGGACAAGGCCGTCTCAGGGCGTCATCCACAAGAACCAGGCCGCCAACCGCAAGTCCAAGCTCGCCAAGCGCGTCGCCTCCCTCTGAGGCCACCGCAGCAGTGAGCATCTGAGCGCCCTCCACCGAGAGGCGCCTCCCACTCACACTCGTTCCTGACCCTCACCACGTTCATCAGACCGCCTCAGGAGGCCCATTGCGCAGCTCGGATTCGACCGCGACAAGTACCTGCGGATGCAGGTCAGCCACATCGCGGGCGCTCGACGCAGTTCGGCGGCAAGCTCTATCTGGAGTTCGGCGGCAAGCTCGTGACGACATGCACGCCTCCCGCGTGCTGCGGGCTTCACCCCGGACAACAAGATCGTCATGCTCGCCGAGCTGGCCGACGAGTCAAGGATCGTCATGGCGGTCAATGTCCAGAGGACCTCGCCCGCAACAAGGTCCGCGCGGACCTGGGCATCCTACGAGGACGACCTGCTGCGTCATCGATGCCTTCCGCAGCTATGGGCTCTACGTGGGCAGCGTCGTCGTGACGCAGTGGACTGACTGACAACCACCAGGCGACTTCAAGCGCAAGCTCGAGGGCGCTGGACATCACGGTCTACCGCCACTTCCCCATCCCCAGCTACCCCGGTGACGTCGCCCGCATCGTCTCGGCGGAGGGCTACAGGCGCAACAGTACATCGGGACCAGCCGGGACCTCGTGGTCGTCACCGCCCCAGCCCGGGCAGCAGCCAATAATGGCCTGCCTGTCCCAGATCTGACCGACCACCAGCAGGGGCATCTCCTCCAGGCTACGCGAGTTCGAGACTTCCCATCTGGAACCTGCCCCTGGACCACCCGGTCAGCATCGCCTACGAGGCCGCCACCGCCGACCTCACGACGCCAACATGATCGACCCCCTTCACCCTGGCGGCCCAGTGCCGGACCGTCAACACAACCGCGACGTCGGCTTGGTCCTGAGCCCGCACGGTCGAGATCCGGACCACTCGCCTCTCCCCACGGACATGGGCGTCAACGTCGGCGGTAACTGCATCGCGACGACGATGCCTGCCGGCAGGGCTAACCTGCCGGAGATCATCCGCCGCTACTATCGGGCCCCTGGTGACCGGGCGTGGTCATCGCCCCGTCCAGTCCCAACGGATCGCGCTGCTCATGGCCAAGGTGGGGGTCAGCAAGGAGGACCGTCCCGTCGTGCAGCCTGCGCTGGAGGTGGCCACGGCCACCGGCGAGCCGGCCTCGGCGATCGAGCTGCCCGACGGGCGCATCGTGACAGGCAAGACCTCCGCCCTATTGGGCTGCTCCTCGGCGATGCTGCTCAAGCGCCCTCAAGGTCCTGGCTTCAGGATCGATGACGACATCAACCTGCTGGCCCAGCCTCCATCGAACCCATCCAAGCTCAAGACCAGGAGGCTGGGCACTGCAACCCGCGGCTGCACACCGACAGTGCTCATCGCCCTGGCCGTGTCCGCCAACGGGGACGACAACGCCCGCAAGGCCCTCGACCAGCTCGAGACGCTACGGGGCTGCGACGTCCACACCTCCACGATTCTGGGCTCGGTGGACGAGGGCATCTTCCGGGCGCTGGGTGTCCAGGTCACCAACGAGCCCGTCTACGCCACCAAGTCCTGTACAGGAAACGCTGATGTTCACCGGAATCGTTGAGGAGCTCGGGCAGGTCGTTGCCTGGAGCACAGCGCCGCCTGGAGCGCGCTCCGCCCGACATCGTCGGTTCGAGGACCGGTCGTCGTCGAGGGCACGCACGGGCGACTCGATCAGTGTCAGCGCCGGCTGCTGCCCGACCGTCTCAGAACTGTCCGACGGCGTCTTCGTCGCCGATGTCATGGCCGAGACCCTCCAACGCACCGGTCTGGGGGCCCTGGCGCCTGGGAGCCGGGTCAACCTGGAACGCGCCCTGTGCCCCGGCGACCGCATGGGAGGGCACATCGTCCAGGGGCACGTGGACCGCCCACCGGGACGCTGCTCGCCCGGCACCACGGGAGCGCTGGGACGTCCTGGAAATCTCGGTGCCCGATGAGCTGATGGGCTATGTGGCCGTCAAGGGCTCAATCGCCATCGACGGCATCTCGCTGACCGTCGTCGACGTCGTCGACAGCGCTGGACCGTCGAAGGCACCGGGGGCCGCGTGACCGTCTCCCTCATCCCGGAGACGTTGCGGCGCACCGCATCAGCTCACGCAGGTCGGCAGGGCGGTCAGCTCGGTCGACGTCGACGGCAGGTCATCGCTCGGTACCTTTTCGGTACGTCCCTGACAACGTCCACAGGCGCCGGGTAGCGCCTTCCCGCTTACGCCGATGCGGGTCGTGGCGACTCAGCGCCCGGCGGGTACCGGAACGGCGGGCGTTGCAGATCGTGAGCACCGCCCGCTCGACGGCGTAGACGGGGTCGCGGCTGGCCCCTTGGCCTCGGCGTCGGCGGGCCACGGCCCGAGATCGAGGGCAGCCAGGGCGTCATCGGACCAGCCCTGGGCTCGCGGCGGGCCCGGTCCACCTGCCGGGGGCCATTCCCAGCTCGGCGGGGCTCATGCGTCGTCCCCGGCGGCCGCGACCCAGGCGAGCTGGCGCACCTTCATGGCCAGGGCCGCGACGATGGCCACCGGGTCAGTGCCGGTGGCGCGGCGTGCGCAGCGTGATGGCGGCCGGGGTGTTGCCGGCCGCGGCGGCGTCGGCCACGGTGAAGCCGGTCGCCTCGATGCGTCCGGCGTAGTAGGTGCGCGCACGTGGTCGACGCTGATGGTGCCCTGGGTGTCGGCGAGGCGTGGTCGACGGCGGAGCACAGCTCGCGCAGGTCGCTGCCCAGGGGCGTCGACGAGGAGCGCCGACGGCCTCGGGATCGATGCTTCGCCCGGCGCGGCACTCACATCGGCCACGACCGAGGAGGACGTCCTTGGCGCTCTTGATGGCATCGCACTGGATGGTCGGATGGGGCGAGGGCCTTGATGGCGTCGAGCAGACGTTTGCCCCGTTGGCCCCCGTTGTGGCGCAGGATGACGCTGACCTCCGGGTCGGCGGCGCTTACGTAGGCGATGGGGTCACTCAGGAGGCGTCAGTCATCTGCTCCAGGGCGGGGACGTAGACACGGCCGGGGCTCGCCGAACAAGGAAGGAGACACGGTGTCGAGCTGGTGGGGCTCGTGGGTGGCGGCCTCCAGGCGAGTGATCTCGGTGGTGGGATCCTCGCCTGGCCTGCGCCAGAAGACTCCTCATCACTCGGTCGGCGAGGACCTCCTCGCCCGGCGCGGATGAGACGATCGGCGCCAGCTGGGCCTGGTCCCAACAGTCCAGCCAGTGCCTTGCGCGGGCCCCGGGAGCCCAGGAGGTTCGGGTCGCTGCCATGGGGCAAGCCTGCCACGAGTGGGCCGCATCAACCCTCTGGCTCCTTCCAGCAGGGCGCTGCGGGTGCGGGGAGCCACCGCGAGCAGGACCCCTATCTCGCAGGCCCCCAGTGCCAGGGCCCCCGTGAGACCCTCCAGCCAGGGCAGGGTGGCGCCGGGCAGGTGAGCGAAGAAGTCGGCGACCCACACCATCCAGGAGCAGGCCGCGAGCGCCGGCCAGGCGATGACGGCGGCGGCTGCGGGCCAGGCCGGAGCGATCAGCGCCGCCAGGAGACCGCTGATGGTGGCGATGACGACCGCCAGCTCACTGAGCGGGTTGGCGGGCACCGACCAGGCCCCCAGCGAGGGCTGAAGGAGAATGAGGGATCGGCCCGCAGGCGGCCTGGGGCCACCAGCAGCAGCGCCACGGCGGCGGCAAGCCACCTGGGCAGGCGGTGCGAGGTGGGCCGCGACCGGCGGAGCCGATGACGGTCCAACGGTGGCCACCACGGACAGTGCGAAGCCGTAGTTGCGGGACTGCCAGGGGTCGATGAGCAGCAGGACGATGGCTCCGGCGCACAGGGCGGGCACGGAGGCGGCGCGTCGCCCGGCGACGACGCCCAGCAGCATGACGGCCCCCATGGTGGCGGCGCGCGATACGGGCCGAGGCGCACCGGGATGACGAGGAGGTGAGCGCTGGCCGTGCCGAGCAGTGCCCGCCACCGTCGGGGCGGCGCCCGGTCCAGTCAGCCCCAGTCCCAGGATGATGGCGACATGCCGCGGAGACGGCGGTCAGGTGGGTCATGGAGACGGTGCGCATGTCCTCGCACCTGGTCCGGCACGGGCGTGGTCGTCTCCCAGGGCGACGCCCGGCACGAGTGCAGGCTCCCGGCGTAGCACGCCTGCCCCTCCTCAGCTCCTTCAGCGCGCCTGGGCTCCGACTGCCTGGGCGAGACCAGCGCGAATGCTGGTGACGGCCCCCGAGCACGCTCGGTGGACCAAAGCACCGTGAGACCGGCGCGCTTGGGGACGATGGCGGCCTCGGTGCGTCCCGGCCCGGTGGGAGCGCAGGCGCGTGCGCACCTGGACGCGGGTCCCCAGGGGGCAGGCTCAGCCACTGCGTGTACGCCCAGGACGGTGGCGCTCAGGTAGGGTCTCGTGCATCGACCTGCTCGACGTCGGGGGCGGTGATGACCAGGGTGGATCGGCTGGTGGCTGCGACTCGCGGCTCCTGGGAGACGGTGCCGATGAGGGTGACCGGCTGCCCGGGAGGCCACCGCCGCACGCTCGGGGGTCGCGCTGGCGAGCCACAGGTGGGCAGCGCTGATGGTCAGGACCGTCGCGGCGCACAGGGGCGCACACGGCAGGCTGGCGCTGAGGGTTCCCATGGCCCTGGGGTCATGCTCCAGGGGCGCCGGGGCGCAGGTCGGCCCGGTGGCGCGGTGGCCAGAAGCGCAGGACAGGGGACGACGAGTACCGCAGCCAGGACTGTGCATCCGGAGGCCAGGAGCAGGGGCGTGTCTCCAGGCATCTGCTGCCTCGAGTCCGACGGCCCGCAGGCGCCGACCCAGCAGGTGAGCGCCGGGGCCAGCAGGCGCAGGTCGAGGGCCTCCAGGGGCCTTGGAGGAGGTGGCGTGCCGATGTCCGTCCGGTGCCGGTTGCGGCCTGTTCCTGGCGCCGGCGCGCATGCAGCGCGGGGTCGTCCCACGGGGCCCCTGGGACTGATCCCACCACTCATCATGCTCCCCGTTCATACGGTGGCCTGCTCCCGCAGTCCCTCGAGCTTGGCCCTGCCGATGCGGGGACGTCGGTGAGGGGCGTCGACGGTGGCGAAGGGCCCGTGGGGTCGCGGTACTCCACGATCCGTTGGGCCAGGACGGGCCGATGCCGGGCAGCTTCTCAGGTCGGAGGCGGAGGCCGTGTTGATGTTGATCGTGCCGGATGCGCCGCCATCAGCAGGTTTGCCCGGGGCTGCTGACGCCTTGGTGGCGGCTCCACTGGCAACGCGGTGCGGGGTCAGGCGAGGACCTCACCGACGCGTGGGACCCGGATCTGCTCACCGTCGGTCAGGACCCGGGCGAGTTGAGCTGCTCGGTGTCGGCGTCGTGGAGGCTCCTCCGACGGCGTTGATGGCGTCGGTGAGCGCGGCTCCCCGGGGCCAGGGTCACCACCCCAGGCCTGGTCACCGCCCGGTGACGTGGACGACGACGTTGCCGGCTGGAGCCGTCGCGACACCCGGCCCTGCCGCCGATCCGTGCGTCAGCGCCGTGGCTGGTTTCATGCCTGGTGCCGCAGCCTGCCCTGTGGTGGGGGCGCATCGCCACCGAGGCCCCGCCGCTGCCGCCGGGGCCTCTTGGCTGCCGGTGCCGGCGGAGACCATGACTGCTCTCAGTGCGGGGCGAGAGCCATGGCGGAAGAGCGGGCCGGCGATGACCGCGGCTCGTGGCGCGATCGCGAGTCGCCTCAGCCGACGCTCCGGCTCCTCGAGGTCAGTCGAACAGGCCCAGACCACAGAGGTCATCAGGGACCTGTTCGTGCTGTTCCTTCTGGCTCCCATGTCCTCGACGGTAGGGACTGGATCCGCGCGACGCATGGTGAGGCTGTCTGCCCTGTGAGAGCACTCGTCGTCGGCGGCCTGTAGCAACCGGGCCGCGTCGTCGGCCCCGGCTCAGAGGTTCCGCAGGTCCGGGGCGACGGCGATGCCGAGGGCGCCAGGCCCGACGTGGGTGCTCGTCGCCTCATCGACCGGGAGGTGAGGACCTCGGTGACGTTGGCTCCTGCCTCCTCCATGGCCTGACGCAGACCGGTCTCGAGCAGCCCCACCATGTCGGCGTCGTCTCCTTGAAGGACCAGGCGCACCGGGTCGGCGGGGTGCCTGGGACCAGACAGGGCGGTCCCGCCGGCGACGCGGACGGCCTGCGCGATGAGGTGGCGCCTGGCCGGGCTGCACCGCGGTCTCCAGCGTCCGGATGCCGTCTCGGGTCAGGGGGCCAGGACGGGCGGATTCGAGCACGCCGTCAGGCGCGCCGTGGTGGGTCGATCCTCCCCGAGCGGGCCAGGCGCCCCCAGGTCGTCGACGACGAAGGGAACTGGAAGGGCGGGCGGTGCTGGCCTGAGCGAGGGCGGCACCGCGACGGGCGTCGTGGGCGCCGGCGGCGGCCAGCACCGCAAGTCCCAGAGCACCTGAGCTGGTGCCGGAGTCGACGACGCGCAGCCACTGCGGGCGACGGCGCCCCACGCTCCCGCCCTGACCGCTGTAGTCGTCCCGGTACTCGGCGGCCTCGAGCTGGGCGGCGGCGATGCAGGCGTTGTCCGCATGGTGCCGGACAGGGCCGAGAGATGTGGATGGCGGGACCTCTTCGGCCCTGCTGGCCCGCACGCCCGGTAGGCTCCATCAGCTCCCTGGACACTGGGTCGTAGGGTGGTCCCGGGCTCACCGTTCTCCGGTGGGGATGGCGTGCAGCGGCACCACCTCGATCGCACGGTCACGCAGGAGATCCCGTCAGGCAGGCGGCGGAGTCGGTGACGACGGCGAGCGACATGCCGCATACCTTATCAGCAAGCCCCCGCACGTACCAGCAGGCGCCGCACGCTGTGGCTGCTGGCTGAAGGCCGGCGCGGAGGGCCACGCTTCAGCCACGAAACATCAGGAGGTCCTCGTAGAGGTTGATGAGCCGCCTGGTCATCGTCTGGGAGTCGAACTGCTGAGCCACTTCCAGGGCCCCGTCGGACAGCTCGGCGAGCCGGGCGTCGTCGGGCAGCAGGGAGGCGAAGACCCGGGCGAAGTCCTCCCTCGATCCCGTCGGTGAGGATCGCGTTGCGCTCGGTGAGGCACTCGGTCATCCGCTCGTCGCAGTGAACGATTGGAAGCCCGGAGGCGGCGGCCTCCAGGAACACCATGGGCTGGTTGTCGAAGTGGTAGGAGGCCAGGGAAGACATCAGCCTGCTTGAGCAGGACGGCGACCTCATCCGGCGAGCCTACCGGCCAGTACCACGGTCCGCCACTGAGCTCCTCAGCTCGCTTCCCCAGCTCCTCCTGGGAGGGACCGGGGCCGACGAGCACCAGCTTGACCGGCATGTCGGCCAGGTGGGGCATGGCCTCGATGAGCGTCATCTGCCGCTTCTCCGGACTGAGCCGGGCCACGCAGATGATGATCTTCTCACCGGGGCCGGGGATCGGTGAGTCGGCGGCGCGGCACTGCGGTAGCAGGTGGAGTTCAGCCCGTTGGGCAGCACCATGCAGGGGTGGTCAGTCCGCCGTCGTCGATGAGGATCTGGGCCAGGTGCTGGGAGGGGCGACGAGGCGGGCGTCGCACTTGTTGGCGAGAGGCCGCCGTCAGGCGTCATCCCTGGCGGGACAGGGCCCGTCTTCATGTCACGCCTTTGTTGAGGGTGCTTGATGGTCTCCCGGTGGACACGAGGCAGGACCGGCGGCGACTTAGAGCGCCACAGGGGAAGGCAACGGAGGGCAGCAGGCCCGAGACCACGACCAGCGGATAGTCGTCGAGTGAGCTCAGTGTAGAGGGTGTGGATGGTGGTGACGTGGGGAATGTTCTCGACGCTTGCAGCCGCAGTGGGGCCCAGCACACCCAGGCTGAACTGGGTCACGGCTGTGGACGATGTCGAAGTCGTAGGCGTCGAGAGCGTCGGGCCAGGCCGGGATAGATGGTGGCGACCTCTCGGCTGTCGAGACGTAGTGGCGCGACGAGGACGGGCGGATGACGTGGTCGTCGGTCTCCTCATGGCCCTCGGCTGGCAGGGGCCACCACGTGAGACCTCGTGTCCCATGCGTTCAGGGCGGAGCGGAAGGTGTGGCCGTGGAGGTGGCCACGCCGTGGACGGAGGGTAGTCGTCAATGAAGAGGCGATCCGCATGGCACTCCTACCTGATCCCGCGGGAGGGTGTACCAGCAACTGGCCCATGAGGCGGCTCTTCCGGAAACAGACGCAGGGGCAACATGGGGCGTGTAGACCTCGCGGCAGCACTGGGGACGGGCAGGTGTGGGATCGGACGTATCGTCTCAACGTCATTGAGGCCGAGGCTACCCTGTCAGCAGCCCCTGCCTCCCTCGCGGTCGGAAATGGCGCAGGCTCCACTGGCACGCCAGGTCAGCGCACTGGCAGGTTCCGGCGTTTTACGATGGGTCATGACCGATTCCGCTGGGATCGCTGCCTCAAGGCCGAGGCCGCCCAGGCCGCTGCCGAAGCCGCCGCAGCCAAGGCGGCCGCCGCTCAGGCGGCCCTCGACGCCGCCATCGCCTCCACCCCGGCCTCGGCCGTGGGGCAGACCAGTGGGCCCCGCACTGCTGACGGAGGCCGCCGCTCAGACAGCCGACGCCGTCCCTTAGCCGAGCCGGTTTGCGGGCTGCCGCACAGCCGGCGGCGGACCGAGGCTCCGGCCGGCAGAGCAGCGCCGGCTGCTGGGCAAGCCAGGGCGGCCAGGAGCGGTCCTCTGCGCAGGCTGAGGCCGCTGCTCCGGCCGACCAGGCATCGGGGAACGGGGGGCCGGGGTCGCCTATACCGCTCAGGTCCGTTCCGGCTACGGCTTCTCCTCCCCACGCTGCCGGTGGGCACCTACCTCGATACGCTCTCCGGTGGTGAGCCCGCGGCGGTCAAGGGCCTGTCGGTGGGCATCCCGCTGGGGCTGCTCAACCGGCACGCGCGCTGGTGGCCGGGGCGACCGGCACCGGTAAGACCCGCACGCTCAGCTCCTGGCCGAGGCCTGTCCAGTGCTGGCGTCCCGAGTGTTCCTGGCCGACGTCAAGAGACCTACAGCGGCCTGGCCGAGGCCAGTGCCTCCAGTGACAAGATCGCCTCCCGCATCGCCTCCACCGGTCAGGACTGGGAGGGCAGTCGCTTCCCATGGAGCTGTTCAACCTCAGTGGGTCGGACTCCGGCGCAGGCATCAGCGGCACATCCGCACGACGGTCACCGAGTTCGGGCCGATCCTGCTCTCGCAGGTCCTGGGTCTCAACGACACGGGCCTCCGCGCCCTCCAGCTGGTCTTCCACTGGGCCGGACGGCCAGGGGCTGGCACCCTGCTGGATCTGAAGGACCTGCGCGCCGTCGTCGACTATCTGACGAACACGGACGCCGGCAAGGAGGACTCAGGACCATCGGCGGGGGTCTCGGCAGCCACGGCCGGGGTCATCCTGCCGGAGATCCGCCGCCCTGGAGGCGGCCGGAGGCGAGGCCTTCTTCGGCGAGCCGGCTCTCGACGTGCGTGACCTCATGCGGGTCTCCCGATGGCCGGGGCGTCATCTCCCGCCCTGGAGCTGGCCGACATCGAGTCCCAGGGAACGCTGTTCTCCACCTTCCTCATGTGGTTTACTCACTGAGCTCTTCGAGGACTCTGCCGGAGGTCAGCGACCCGGACAAGCCACCATGGTGTTCTTCTTCGACGAGGCCCACCTGCTGTTCTCCGGCGCCTCAGAGGCCTTCCTGGAGGCCGTGGTGCGCTCGGTGCAGCTCATCCGCTCAAGGGGTGTGGGCATCACGTCTTCATCCACCAGTCCCCACGGACGTTCCCGATGAGGTCCTGGCCCAGCTCGGCGGCCGGGTGCAGCACGCCCTGCGCGCCCACGCCGGCCGACGCCGCCAACCTCAAGAGGGCGGTCTCACCTTCCCGGTCGGCCAGTGGACCTCAACCCGGGTGCTCACGTCGCTGGGCACCGGTCAGGCCGTCGTCAGCGTGCTGGACGAGAAGGGCGCCCGGCTCCGGTGGCCCCAGTGGTCGTCAACGTGCCTGCCGCCGTCATGGGGCCGGCCCAGGACGGCGCAGTCAACCAGGTGCTGGCCTCCTCACCCGCTCAAGCCCAGTGCGCCACGGGTGTGGACAACAGGTCCGCCTACGAGCTGCCTGGCCCAGCGGGTCGGGCCGACGCCGAGGCCGCCGAGGGCTGCTCGCGCCGCCGAGCAAGCCGCCAGGGGCAGGCCAAGGCCGATGCCGCCGCGCAGAGGCCCTGGAAGGAGGCCGCCCGCCAGGCGCGCTCAGCGTCAGAAGGAGACCGAGCGCGCCTGGAGCGCGAGGCCGTCAAGGAGGCCCAGCGTCGCCCGGCGCGAGGCGGAGAAGGCCGCCGAGCGCCGCCCGGCAGGAGTCAGGGAAGACCATCAGCTCGAGTGGGCCGCCAGATCACCCGCGAGATCACGCGCTCCATCTTCGGCACCCTCAGGCGTCGCTGAGCCCCTATTGTCCAGAGACATGGGCGCCGCCAGCCAACCCTCATGTGTCAACCTAAAGGGTTAGACACATGAGGGTTAGAGTAGATCAACGCTGAAGCCGAGGTCACCGTACGGATGTGGAACACGCCTGGACCAACGCCTTAAGACTGGTCAGTACGAGTACGAGAGGAGAGGGCGGCTCCTGGTCATCGGGCCAGCAGTTGGCGCCACCTTGCTCGGTTGGTTGCGGTTCCTGCCTGCAGAGCCAGCCGGATCATTCATGCCGACCGCTTGCGAGCCGAGTTCTACGACTATCTGAGGGTGATGACGTTGTCCTCCACACTGACGCACACTCACGACGACAGGCCTTGAGACTCTCGATCCAAGCACCACGCCAGCCCGGGACGCCGCACGCTTCCGGGCGATCATTAGCCATGAGTCGGCGGGTGCATGACGACGAGACCGAGTTGCATGCAGCGGTCGCCCGAGCTCGACGGGCTGAGCGGCTCCTGGACTGTGATCGGAGCCGCTCTCGGCGTGACCCGGCAGGCTGCGCAGAAGCGATTCAGGGACTCTGCCTGACCATCACCAGAATCATCTTCGGACAGCAGCACGAGGGGTTACCGACCATCTCGGTTCGTGCAGCGCCCTCGTGCTGTTCCCGGGCTACCGCGGCGCGGCCGTGAGTGGCGCCGTCGGGAAGCCCGCCCCGATCACTCGGGGACGATGCTCACCAGCTAGGGGGCACGCACGATCACCTTGCGCACGCCGCGCCCGTCCAGAGTGCGGATGACGCCGGAGCCGCCAGGGCCAGCTCCTCCAGCTCGGCCTCAGGATATCGGGGTCGACCTCGAGGCGGTCGCGGACCTTGCCCTTGACCTGGACGACGCAGGTGACCTTCTCGGCGGCCAGCAGGGGACTCGTCGGTCACGACCGGGAAGTCCTCGTGGGCCAGGGGTGCTCGTGACCCAGGCGCTTCCAGATCTCCTCGGCGATGTGTGGGGCCACAGGGCCGTCATGGGTACGAGGGCCTCGGCGGCCTCGCGCGGGACCACACCGAGCCCAGTGGGATGGTTGTTGAGGACGATGAGCTTGGCAGTGGCCGTGTTCAGGCGCATCCCTCGTAGTCCTCGCGCACGCCCACGATCGTCTTGGCCACGCAGCCGGCGGGTCTCCTCGTCAGCGCGCTCATCGACCACCGTCAGCTCACCGGTGGTCTCGTCGACGACGTTGCGCCACAGGCGCTGCAGGAAAGCGCTGGCTGCCGGCGACGGCGCGGGTGTCCCACGGACGTCGGCGTCCAGCGGTCCCATGCTCATCTCCGTAGACACGGAAGGTGATCACGCGCCGTGAGCCTCGTAGCATGTCGTCAGGGGGTGACGATGTTTGCTTCGGACTTGCCCATCTTGCCTACTCGCGGCGCACCGGCTGCCCTGCCACGGATGGCTGGTGGTGCCGTCCTCGGCGGGGGACCTCCTCGACCTCGTCGGCGGGCGCGTACTGGCCACGGGGTCGGTGTGGCGCGTGGACTGGACGATCCCTGGTTGAAGAGGCGGTGGTAGGGGCTCGGAGGAGGAGACGTGGCCCAGGTCGAACAGGACCTTGTGCAGAAACGTGCATGAGAGCAGGTGCGGGACGGCGTGCTCGACGCCGCCGACGTACAGGTCGGTACTGCGCCGGAGACGTTGCCGGCCTGCAGGCGCGGCCCCCATCCAGTAGGCCTCGTTGGCCGGGTCGAGCGAGCGCCTTGTCATCGAGTCGGGTCGATGTAGCGCATCTCGTACCAGCACGAGCCGGCCCACTGCGGCATCGTGTTGGTCTCGCGGTAGTGGGTGCGGGGGCCGTCGCAGGTCGAGCTCGACCTCGACCCACTCGGTGGCCTTGCTCAGCGGCGGCTCAGGGAGGAGTCAGCGTCGCAGGTCGTAGGAGCGCGGCGAGTAGTCGGTGACGCTCGGCAGCTCGACCGGCGGCATCGACTCGGCAGGGGCGTGGACGCGCCGTCCTCATCCCGCACGATCGGGAAGGCTCGCCCGGTAGCGCTGGCGGGAGAAGGCGCAGTGCGCGGGCGGTAGGTGACCGCACCGCGGCCACGCCCGCCTCAGCCAGCCGATCGCATGGTGGCCTTGGCCTCGTCCTTGCCCCATCGCCGTTGATGTCAGGGTCGCCCTGGGCGGAGTTCACGACGACGCCGTCACCGGTGTAGGCCTGGGCGCTCAGGTCGACGCCGTGGGGTCGTCGGCGCCGGGCCGATGGTCTGGATGATGTCGATGTCGTACTTGGTGGCGAAGGCGATAGTCGCGCTCGTCATGGGCGGGCACGGCCATGATGGCGTCGGTCCCGTATGGCCCATGAGGACGAAGTCGGCCACGAGACCAACACCTTCGCGTGTGACGGGGTTGATTCGAAAGTGCCGGTGAAGACAGCCGGTCTTGGCCCCGCCCCTCGTCGGTGCGGTCGGCGTCCGACGTCGCCGCAACCTGGGCCCGAGGGCCGCCACGTCGGCCTCGGCGGGGTCGCGCATGTCACCGGTCCAGGCCTCCTTGGTCCCTCGGGCCCAGGTTGCCGGGACAGAAAGGGCCGCGGCGTCGTCCGGCGATCTGGGTCTCGGTGCGTCACCGACCCGGAGGCCCGGAGGCCGCCCAGCACAGGGTGCTCGGAGCCACGACCGGAGGTGGCGCCGGAGGGTGTCGGGGCGGGTGGTGTGGAGCGCTCAGCGACGCGTCCTCGTCAGCGCCCTGACACGGCCTGGGCACGCTGAGGTCACCTCAGCGCCCTCGGATGGCCCGATCAGTTGCCGCTGCATGCAGCTTCGACCTTCTCCGGGCCGTCCAGTGTCCAGGTCCTCGGCGAGCGGTCGCCGTAGGCGGTGATCCGCATCATCCACCGGCGCAGGTTGCGCTGGGAAGACGGGGTGTTGCTCGTTCAGGCGCCCTCGAGGTGACCTCCTCGTTGGCGAAACACCGTGCCTGCAGGCCGGGGCACCAGCTGACAGGGGCGTTGGAGACGTAGGCCAGGCGGAAGGAGTCGCGACCTCGGCCCTGCTCACGCTCAGAGCACTCCAGTCGCGGCCGTCGGAACGGGACCTGACCCGAGGCGGAGCTTGCTCGCGCAGTTCGGTCACCAGCCAGGCCGCCCCTGCCTCGAGCCGTCGCGGCGCGGCAAGGGTCGAACCAGGAGTTGAAGACCTGCGGGAAGATCCACCGTCCAGCGCCACGTAGTCGACGTCGATGGTGGCCCGGGGAGCGGCGCGGGTCGTGGGACAGGCCCAGGCGGCGCAGCTGGCGCGTAGTGCATGTGGCGATGTTGGCCTCGGTGGAGATGCGGGTGCTGGCCGGTGCGGATGACGGCGTACTGCTCGGCGGGCAGGCCGAAGGCGTCGTGAGCCGATCGTGTACAGGACGTTCTTGCCAGTCGCTGCGCGTTGAAGCGGGCGACGACGTCGGTGGAGATGTAGCCAGCGGGTGGCCCACGTGCAGGCCCTTGCCGGAGGGGTAGGGGAACATGTCCAGCAGGAAGAACCTCACTTCTCCGCCCGGGGCTGTGCGCAGAGCGCCGACGGGGTTGTCGGCGTTGAAGGGTGCCCTCAGCCTCCCAGCGGCCCCGCTAGGTGGTCTCGATGGAGTCCGCCAGCCCGCCGTATGGCGGAAGGGGGTGTCGGACCTACCGGTGCGGTTCTCTCTGACATCGCGGCAGCGCTCTTTTCCTACTCGTGCTTCCTGGTGCTGGGGCACAGCCTATCGCCCGGCTGCAGTGGGGCGGCGGCGTCCGCCCCACGGGCGGGCGAGACCGGTCACGCTGGCGTGGGCGGGTTTGAGCCGGCACGCCGTCCCCACTCTTCCTCTCCCCAGCAGCGGCGAAGCGGGTTGCTGAGGGCGTCGGCCGCGTGCCAGGCGACTGCGGTGCCGGGCGATCCGCCGCCTCGACCGCTGAGCTCTCGCGGCGCAGGTTGGAGCACGGTGATGGAGACGGCTCGGTCATCACCGGCGACCTGACGCAGTCCAGGTAGGCGCGCTGGCGGCGGCGACGCCGAGCATCGCGGCCAGGATCGGCCGTGACAAGTGCGCGACGGGCGCTGCACAAGGTCCTTCAGGCTGTGGAAGTTCCGATATCCGGCGCGGAGGTCCTCGGGCACGAGCAGACTCGGCCTCGTAGCGCCTCAGGAACGGGACTGACGCCCGCCCGTCGGGCGAACTCTCCGATGCGCACAGGAGCCCTCCGGCGAACAGCTCCACTTGACTTCCACTTGACCTGCCACTGGCGTGAATGTCTACCGTCCAGGGGCATGGACCACGTTACAGAACATCGCTACTCCGACGGACTCGCGAGGGATCGACAGAGCATTCTCGTCCACGGTTTCGCGGGGCCTCACGACCAC
>BNJT01002790.1_pt1 | contig 130544 bp, 162 predicted proteins | sample 8540491 | NCBI WGS metagenome assembly BNJT01 (sample SAMD00202455, study PRJDB9452) | human saliva metagenome | host: Homo sapiens | reverse complement strand
CCAAGGTAACCAAGGTTGAGCCACCTTGGCCTCACCACTTGCATGGAAGGTGGTCGCTAAGTCTTCTACCACGGCATCTAATTCTGTTAGGTTTGATTCAATCGTTTCTTGATAATCTAAGCCACTTAGGTCTTGGTTTATCGGCCGTAATTGCCCCGTCTCCTCAATCTCGTAGAGAGTTAACGCATCTGACCGTGGTTGGCTATCGCGTTCTCCTTGATAAGGGGCGCCGCTCCAGGCGCTCTGGAAGAGTTCATAGATTTCATTATTGCCGACTTGGAGATAGGCACGGCCTACCTGCGTTAAGGTCGCAGCATCAGGTGTATGAAGAATCTCGCGCGAATCCGAGATATCCTGTACCTTGAGTGCAATCTTGAAGCGAGAGTTAGACCAAATCTGATCGTTAACAACCCCACTTGGCTTTTGAGTAGCCAGAATGAGATGGACACCGAGAGACCGCCCCACCCGAGCAATCGAGATCAATTCGTTCATGAAGTCTGGTTGCTCAGCCTTCAACTCCGCAAACTCATCCGAAATCAGGAAGAGATGTGGCATAGGTTCTAAGTCTGAATTTTGCTGGCGAAGCTTATGGTATTGGTTAATATGGTTAAGACCATGTTCAGCAAACAAACGCTGGCGCTTAAGCAACTCGGCACGGATTGACACCAAAGCCCGATTGGCTTGAGCGGCTTCCAAGTTAGTGATAATCCCAACCACATGTGGTAGGTGTTGGAAGAGGTTAGCCATCCCCCCACCCTTATAGTCAATCAAGAGGAAGGCCACTTCATATGGATGATAGTTGACAGCTAAGGATAAGATATAGGTCTGAATCAACTCAGACTTACCTGAACCGGTCGTCCCCGCAATGAGGCCATGAGGTCCATGTGCTTGCTCATGGAGATCCAGTTGTAATAACTCATCACGGCCTCGATAGCCGATAGGTACCGCTAAGGTCTGATAAGCGTGGTGATTCTGCCAACGGTCAGAGACCTGAAGGTCCCCGACTTGTTGCGCGCCATACATCGTGAGGAAGGAAACGCTATCTGGCAAGGCATTTTTCATTGTAAGAACATGGTGAATACTCGACAAATAGCGAGCAAATTGCCCTTTCTCTCGCTCCGACATTGCAGCATAGGGCTCTAATGTCTGCTGAATGTATTCCCCGTTCTGCAAGACAAGCTCTCCCTTACGCCAATCCGCACAGTGAAGAACCGTTCTCACATGATCAGGTAAGTTCTCCATGACATTTTCAACAATCATGAGAGAGATACCTAATTCAGTCAAATCCTCTTGTATGAACTCACTGATGAGATGATCCTGAAGGAGACTCATATCTGTCACAATTAAGATGTAATGAGGCAAAAAGAGTAACCCTTTCTTAGACTCATTCTGTGTCTCAACCTTTAATTTACGGTCTTTGATGATTTGATAGAGAGAGGTCATCAGCCGATCCCGACTAGCCTGGCTAAAAACAAAACCTTTAGTATTAAGAGCGCCAAGGTAGGAATGGGGTAACCACCGCATCCATTTCCACGACTCTTGTTCTTCTTCGGGCCCTACGACAATGAATTGGACATCATGGTAGCTATGAAAAGTTGCTAGCTGAATCAAGGCCTGTTGAACTTGTTCAATCGCTACTTGACGATTCCCGATATAGCCGACCGGTCCAAAGCTCAGCGAGTTAGGTGTGGGCAGCTGGGAAATTGTGCGATAAGCATCGACTAAGGCTCTAGCCTCATCCGCCACTGCCCGGTTATAATGACTGAGTTCTGCGGCTTGGTATTTCAAGTCGAAACTTGGTTTGACGTCGCCAAGGCCTAGACTATAGGCTAAGAAATCAAAGGCAGATGCCCCCTTCTCATAAATACGTCGGTCCACATGGCGTGCCATAGTAACTAAGCTAGAACCAGCAGGATAATGATAGCTACGCGCTTGACGTTGCTCCTCTGCTAGTTTAGCGATTTCTTGATACTTAGTGTCTAAGTATTCCCGATAGGTCACAATTTTGCGTTCTTGTTTATCTCGAAACTTCTTCTTCTCGGAGAAGTATTGATGGACACTCATGATAATACTTACCACCGACATCCCCATCATAAGGAACATCATCCCACGACCTGCAGATAACAAGTACATAAGGCCTGTCATCCCGATCATGGTAAGTGGCATCAGAACCGTACGCCAAATAGGTTGTCCTGAATGCTCATCTTCTGTAGGAGGGGCCAATAGGGTGACCTTGTTCTCGGGCTCCTTGCGGATAATGCGAGGAGAACGGTGATAGTCAGCCGCTCGTTGAGCTCGTTCGTGGTTCTCTGCTTCAACTGGTAGAAGCCGACTATGAATTGGTTTAATACTTCCAATTTCCACATGATGCTCTCGAAGTTGAAGGACATGCCCGTCCTCTACGAAGAGATAGTCTCCAACTTGAGCCTGGAAGTTCCCTTGCATGCTCCGGCCATTCAAGGTGACAGGACGTTCGCTCCAAACACGATAGAGATTGCCTTCCTCATGTAGCGTCATCTCACCTACCATCTCTAATCTAATACTCGCTTGGGGATGCTTGGATAAATAAACTAGTTCATCAGGCAACCAATAGCTTGATTGATGGCCTAAAGCCAAAATCTTGAAAGTAATCCCTTCAAGTTCTACAGGATAGAGGCCCGCCAAATCATAATGTTGTTCTTCCAGCACAAGTTCTTTGTCTGAGGCAATGAGCGTATAGACTTGCTTGAGTGGTAAGGTAAAATCTGACGCAAGATGGGCACCTAACTCATAGCGTCGGCCAGGCTCTATAGCATGGTAATGCCCTTGATAAGACAAATAGAATTTCATGGGCAACCCTCCTATTCTCCTGCTTGGCTGGAGACAGACTCTTGACTAGATTCGACACTCACTTCATTGCTTGCTTGGAACTCGTTACTAGTCGTATCACTCTCAGATGAGTCGCTTAAGGTACTAGACGATTCGCTTGATTCTTCTGAGGAGAAATACTGACTAACCAAGCCATCTATCTTGTTCTGTACTGACTCAATTTGAGTAGTTCGTTCATCTGCAGCTAGATTAGGGTTGCGTTGTAACTCATCAATTTTCTTAGTAGACGCATATAGGGTTAACTGAGGATCATTGAGGTAGGATGCAATATTCAGCGCCTCATTAATGTCCTCTTGACCAATTGCTATCCAAAATCTGAGATAGGCTTCATTTGATTGCATAGACATAGAGAGTAGCTGTGTCTTCTGGTCAAGTGTCAGAGGCTCTGTCATCACAACAGAGTAAGCCATGAGATATTTATCTTCCTGGCCAATATAGCGACTATCTAACCCTCGACTCAAACTAACCACTTCGCTGTAGTCTTGCTTAATGAAGGCCATGCGAATATCACTAACGCGCGATTGAAGCGGTATTGCCCACAAAAACCAATAGCTAGCAAAGGCAAGGCACATTAAACTCACAATGAGTGAAACCCCCATCACCCAACGAACTAGAACATATTGTTGGCGGTTGACTTGAATCTCATCTGATTCAATCCGACTTTTTTCGGCTTGGATACCTTCCTTAAGCAAGTCTTGAATGGCATTAATGTCAGCCGCTTGAACTATTTTTTCTGCTAATAGGTTACCTTTATAGAAGGCTAATTTCCCTTCTGCTAAGGTCTCAAAGCTAGTCTTAGGGTCAAGAACTGCTACACAGTAGGCTTGATAGCTTGAAAGAAATTCGGATTCGGTCATGCCCTCGTAAGGCGGCAACTTCTCGCGAATGCCTCTGAAATGGAAGATAGGCATACCATTACGAGTAAAGGAAAAGCTATCAGGTTTCATCTCGAAGGTAAACAAGCCTTCTGCTAATTCCTCTTGTACAGTAGCTAAGTTTAGAAGAAAGCGGCACCGTGTCGCCAACTCTAACTGACGAACGGCTTCATAGTGATAGCCATCTTCTGGCAAAGGCAGTCTACAATCAAGTCATCAGTTTGATCTTCTTCACTGCGAATCGCTAGAGAAGCGAAGTATGTCGCATTGCTAGTTAAGAGTTGTTCAATTAAATCACGATTGCCACGTATTAAATCGGCTGTATATTGTTTACTTATCATCGTCTTCTCCTATAGCTGTTCTAGTTGCAAGGTTACTCCGTCGCGGACGGATCTATTCCCAATTCTATCCGTTGCGAAAAGTACCGTTTCATATTCTAAGTTCCGACAAATGGGGGAAACCAATTCATATCCCAGTTGATAGGATTGATTCACTTCATGTAAGAGTCTCTTCACCGTTAACTGGCGAGGAACCGCTAAATCTAGCAGTGGTCCACCTAATCGACTCAAATCTAACGTGATTTGAACATAGTTCGATTGGTTTGTCATCTTAATCACCTGCCCTTTTTGGTCGGAAATAATAATGGTAGATTAGCCCGCAAAAACAGCTAATGCAAGAAAGAATATAAGCCACAGATAAGGTTTCTTGGGTTGGTCTGTTATTGCTAAACGATGGTTATAGCGTTCCACGCGTTGTGTTGGATGGTCAGATGTAAAGGCAACTTGTTTAGCCTTGGCAGTTCGATCTAAGGCTTGAATTGGCGCTTGGAAGAGCTGAGGTGCAAGTGCTTGACGAGGAGCCTCTTGGCGTTGGAGATGACGATTAATTAACTCCGTTAAATCCGTCGTAAACAACTTGGCAAAGAGTCGCTCTTGTTCAGAATAACTAATCTCATTGGATTTAGTCGCATCATATCGGTTAGTATCGATCTTAAGCGAACCATCACGTGCCTGGATAGGCATTGATAGCCCTAAGATGATTCCGACTATGATAACTAGCCACAGTCTTCCTTTGCGCATCTGTCATGCCTCCTATCTTAGTTTTCGATAATAATGGCTGTTAATTGCCAAGCCCAAGACAAGGGCTGCTAACGGCACCAGAGCTAAGTGGAGCCAATGAGTTTGGAAGTTGAGAATTGCGGTCAAGAGTTGATCCATATAGGTCAGCGGATTCCATCCACGGATGAAGGTGTTGAGATTATCGAACTCCCCATCAAACAATTGACTGGCCGAGATAACATAAGCCATTAAAAGCCCAACTAAAACTAATAAACCAAATGACTTAAGCCGGAGCAAGATGCCATGACTCACTAGAACAAAGCCCATTCCCATCAAGGCTAAAATAATGCCTAAGGCAATCCCCTGATTACCTGCAAGGTTTAATCGGCTAGAACCAATTATCGCAATTAGGGCTCCAAGAAGGCCGCCTGATAGCGTAATGGCCGTCACAGGCACTAAGCTATTACGAAGATGTTGGCGTTCTGTTGCCTTGAAGAAATTCAGTTTTGTCCAGTCTAAATCTCTCAGGAATTGAGCAAGCACTAGGCTCATAATGAAGGTAATCATCAAGAAGATGAGACTAGAACGCGTATCGACTTTTTGCGTTTGTGGCGCACGAGATTCTTGCAAAGTTGTATCAACATTATCCGCATTCACAGGATTAGAGAGATAGTCATAAACTAGTTGGTTCTTGCGGTTACCGGTCTTAGTATTCGCCATGACCTGGCTGAACTGATCTAAGAAGGTCTTATTATTATTGTACTCAGTATCTAGGCTATCCCCCAAAGTCGTTACCTTATCCGTTAACTGTTTCCCTTCGGTTTCAAGCGTCGTGACAGAGGTATTTAGTTGCCCTAATCCAGATTTAACTGAATCTAGTGCCGCTTGGTTAGCAGTTGTATTGGCCAGCAGGGTTTGGCTAGCGCCCATTAACTTAAGTAAGTCTGAGTTTATTCCCATCGTTACAGTTGTCATATTGACATTATCTGGCATTTCTGTAACTTCTAAGGCTGGAACATTGGCAATTTGATCATGAACACCTTGAGCTAAGGAGATTAAGTTGCCGACTTCGCCATTCAATTGCCCTGTTGTCGTCCGAATAGATTGTAGGGACTCCTCTAGTTTCTTGGCTTCTTCTTTTAATTTTTTAGCATTTTCTGACCAAGCATTAGGAATCACTAGTTGTTCTTTCAGGTCTTGAGAAATAGTATCAGCTACTGTCTGAACTAATATATCCGACAACTGCTCCATGGAAAGCGCAGCATAAAGCGACTGCGGACTTGGGTTGAGACTGGTCCCTACTGGGTCAGTCGACAAGGATAGGCCATAGTAAGCTGAAGCTATCCCCGCCAACGCTGCATACTGCTGCATATCTGCTACCGCAGCCTGAGCGGTATCCATTGATGAGATGAATTGAACAGCTGAAACCCCTGACGCATTCGAATAGGTCCGATAGATTTGTTTTTCCGTTGTTGAAACGTGCTCTTCAACAGTCGGAGCATTCGGCTGACCAGCAGGAGCAGGTGCTGCTGGTGTCGCATTGTTGGCGCCATTTTCAGAGCCAGTATCTGGAGTTGGCGAAGCTGGAGCGGGCGCTGGTGCTACTACATTCTGGCGTTCGGTCACTTCTAAGGCTTCTTGGGTAATCACATAAGCTCGAACTGTACCCGGAGCAAAAAGGTTCACCAAATTCTCGTCCGATACTTGCTTCACTCGTACTGTCGCTCGGGCGACTGCAGTTGATGCCGCAACATTCAACTGTTGTCCTGTCGCTACATTTCCATTGACAGCTAGCCCCATTCCATTAATGGTAGCCGATACTAATTCAAAATTATCTCCGGTTAAATCAATCTGAACGTCGCGAATGGTTCCTTCAATCCGTCCTAAATCCACATCCAAAGTCACTTCTTGCCCTTGGACGGCATTTTTATTTCCGATAGTCGGCTAGCTTGCCAAGTTGTGTTAGAAACACGCCCCACTCCAGGCGCCACGAGGTTAATAAATTGGTTAACATTCTTCATAAAGAACTTATCTTGATCAGAAATTGTCATCCTATTAATGGCATCGTCCGAGTAGATAGTCATTTGAGAAACGAAACCAGCCACTGCGGCATTCATCTTTTCGCGTAGCGAGGTGACAAGCATTCCCAGGGTAAGCTGGTCATTTGGTGTTTCCGATACCGTCTTAGCCATTGAGCCTTTTACCGCTTCTTTTATCCGTTCCCGATAGGTCTCATCTAAGTACTTAGTCACTTCTTCGTTATTTGAGCTAATTTCACTCTCAAAACCTTCAAGGCGTTCATTCAAAGCAGTTAAGCCATTTACAGCATCGTCAATGGGTTGAGCCGCTACTAGGCTTGGAAAAGTCTGCGTGTTCATCACATTCAAACCATTCAAGGCCGAAGAGACATCGACAGCCCGAAGATTAGTGTAGAAATTGCCCAAGGCTAGCTCTCGCTGAGCCATCGCTTGGCTCCATGCAGACTGCGAATTAATTACTGACTCAACGTCTCCCGAGTAATCCTTCTTGGTATCAATGATAGACGTAAAAGCTTCATTCGTACCAGTGAGAACACCGCCTAAATTATCCATTGTTGTAACAGTGCCCGCACTTACATTACTAATATCAGTGAAACTCTTGCTATAAGCATTAAGCGGATCTACAAGCGAATTCCGATACTTAGCTAAGGTTGTCGCTTGGTTTTGGACCACATCTGTCACTTGTGCTTGCGCAACTTGGAGATTTCCTACAATGCTAGAAAAATAAATGTTGATAATGTCTTTGTTAAAAGCATTTTTAATGTTGGAAACTGCCTCTTCAGCTTGCTTAAGCAAAACTTGTTGGTCAGACTTAATCCGATATTGGAAGACAGCCTGGGTAGGTGTCGCGCTCTCTAGGTTTAGTGAGTCCTTAGAGAAAGTTACTCGGCATCACTAAAACTACTTGATACTTACCACTATCTAAACCCGCATTAGCTGTTGAGCGTGGCACCGTTTCAAGACGATACTGATTGGTTTGAGCCAGATTCGCCAAAAGCATGTCTGCTAAGCGAACGTTCTGACCGTTATAACGATAGCCTTGGTCCTCATTAACGACAGCTATTGTAACGTCGCTCTGCGATACCAAGGTTTCTGTTTTGGGTTGTGCGACCTGCTTGGGGCGAATAATCCCGAAGTAGGTCATGCCAGCCGTTAAGCCGATTAATAAGGCGATGGCCAAAGGCCAAAATTTACGTTTCATTAGGGTTCCTTCCTTGCACAAAAATTGTTGTTTCTCCTTGCATAGTTCAGAAGACTATTCTATCTGATAATTTGTCAAAATCACTCGTATGACACCACCTAATCTATCCCTGACTATTCTAGTTTCAAGTTCATATAATATAGAGTATTTTATTATAATTCATATACAAAGAGAGGCCAGGTCCCCCCAGCCTCCACAGTCGCTACTTAGGCATTCAAACCAAAGTTTTGAGAAAGTGCAACGTCGCTTTGTGACATTGCCTTTGCAGTGTGATCTAATTGTCCATTGATATCACGCAATAAGTTCGCGAATTGCTCAACTTTGGACGCAAAGCTTCATACTGCTCGGTATACTTAGCGAATGCTTGACCTTCCCACTCGCCTTCCAATTCACTTTGAAGAACGCGTAATTGCTCAAGCACTTGGTCAACGGTTGTAGCAGCATTACCATAAGTTTTAGCACGGTCTGCTAAGACCTCTGGGTTGATACGAATTTGTCCTGCCATAAGAATACCTCCTAAGCGATTTTTATGCGCAACAAGCTTTGTTGTTACATCCACATTATACTACTTCTTCTATTGTAAGTACAATAGAAAAACGGGTTTTTATTTCACTAAAGTTAACAACTTTCGTTAATTTACCGGCAATTGTAAGCGCAACCCGTTTTGTGACTTACCCTTATTTCATAATATATAATTACTAATCCGATCACTTTATCATCACATGTATAAGTCAATATTTCATATTGTTGGATATAGCGGTCGGAATTATTCACCTATAAACAAATAACATCCCCGCAATTCCCAATTAATTTTTGTTCAGATTCTATTTTCGCATCATGGGTTCTTAACATATTTAAATTAAACAATCTCATTAGAGGCAGCTACTTGTTGTACCTTGCCGCTAAATTAATCTATTTAGTTTCTTGCTTCTACCGCTTCTGTCGCGCTAGCATCTTGCTTTTGTGGCAACTCTGGGGCTAGCATGGCACCACGTGGGGTGCCCGGTATTAACAACTCTTGACGTCCTCTCTTCTTGAAGAAGCACGGCAAAAAGGTCAAACACGGACCAAAAACCGGAAATGTAAGTAATAAAGCCCACGCTGTACGTCGACCAAGGGTCTTGAGCCTACTAATCGTTAAACTCGCTACCGGAACAAACCAGAATACATAGGCCATTAAGACATAAGGATTGCGATTAATAAAGCTTACTTTCTGAGTCTGTTGTGTCAGTGATATGGTCACAGATGCTGACCACTTACTCGTAACAAGGTAAAGGATTAAAAATGGTATAACATAGACAATAAATGCCCACACATACTCCGACCGACTCGTTTCTCGGTGCGATTCTAGGGCATAACGCCAGAAATGTTTAAGGGCTTTATTACGTGATTCTTTCATTGGGGGTTCCTCCTACTTAGCAAATTCTATCGTGTTTCCTTCTTTTTTGAGTTCTAACCACTCGAAGTACCACACATACCAATTTTGTCCTTGTTCATCCGTGAGTTCGATGACTTTATTTACTGGGGAACCATTAATTTTCATCTTCTTAACCTCAGGGTACTTGGAGACACCAAAAGTCGGGACATATTTAATATCTTCAGAGACAGGCTCTTGATAGCGAAACAACTCCGATAAATAGGTGCTGTAGGATGCTTTAAGAAATTCCTCCACAGACTGGTTCCCACGATCTTGTTTTTTTTCTGCACTAAACAAACCAGCAAATCCTGTTTTCTTCTCTACAGGAACTTTCTTGTCATTTTGAAACTTATTCCATTTCAACTCTACGACTAGATTCTCACCTTGTTTACCCAAGGTAGCTCTATAAGGTAACTTCCCTTTATTTCGCCTAGCTGGGTGATAGGAGTCAATTCGTCATAACCACTGGCCCACAAGTTAAAAACCAGATATCGAAATCATTGAAGCAACAAGCGCAAGAAAAAAATCAACATCTTATTGCGCATCAACCAGTTAAAAAATCTTTCTATCATATCCTATATCTCCTTACTTATTCTATTAATCTGACTTTATTGTGTGACTAAACCATCTGGCAACTGATATAAGCCGCTCAATGTATGGTAATTGTTTTATTCAAAGCTCACCACATTCTCATCCTCATTCAGTTTGAGGTTTTTGAAGTACCAGAGGTACCAAGTATGGCCGTCAGCGTCTACGTATTCCTTAACCTCATCAACTGCTCGGCCGTTGATCCGCAGTTTCTTAATGCCCTCATAACTAATTACTCCCGCAACAGGATAACGTGCGTTCGGATCTTTTTCTAGCATTTTTTGATACCTAGCAATTGATTGCACCCAGTGGTCTAGGAAACGATAACGCTCTCCTTTCTCAACTTTTTGAGCTATTTCGTTAGGATCAACATAATTGAATGCTGAGTGAGAGGTCATTCCATAACCTTTAGCATTCTCCTTAGGCCCATAATAGACCCTCAGAACAAAATCCTTACTTTTTTTGACTAAGGCATCAGAACCAAGTTTTCCGTAACTGAAGACCTGTAATTCCTCACCATCCGTTGAAATGCCGGTTTTGGTTTTGGTTTCAGAATGCGTAGTGGTAGCAGTAACAGTATCGTTTGTTTGAGTTGTTGTTGTGTAAGGTTCAGGTTTCAACCAACCCAATTGATAGAACACGCTCAGATATACTACCAGAAAAATTATAAACTTATATTTACGTTTCAATTTATTCACCTCTAACATTCCATGTCCTAAAAAACTATTCTGCCACTAAATATAGTCACCCAAATATTGGGGGGATCTAGCTGTTTTGGCTCACTCGAATCTCACCACATTCTCGTCTTCTTTCAGTTTGAGGTTCTTGAAGTACCAGAGGTACCAGGTATGGCCGTCAGCGTCTACGTATTCCTTAACCTCATCAACGGCTTGGCCGTTAATCTTTAGCTTTTTGATATTGGCTTGCGTTGACACATTGGCCAAAGGATAGTGTTCCGCTCCAGCGCTATAGATTGATTGCTGCATATGGTAGGCTACTACTAATTTCATCTGGAAGCCTTCCTCGGCACTAACAATGCCCTTGCCTTCTTCCAATTCTTTTTTTGTATCATAATTAAAAGCAGATTTATCCTTCCAATCAAGGCCCTCTACTTCTCCTGACTTGGAGCTTACTTTTAGCGTTAGAGCTTTACCATTTCTAACCATGGTATCCACTCCACCAATCCCATTATCAAAGGTTGCGATTATCTCATCCTTGCCTTGAGTCGAATCTGCGCCTTGGCGAGTCACTAGGAATGCTCCACTTAATATTAGGAGGAAGAGCAGTAGCTTCCATTTACCTCTAATTTTATTCATCATTCTGCTCCTCCTACTCTTCCACAATCATTTCGAATACTGATTTACCTAAGTCAACATTCCAGACTCTTATGCTTTTCTTGAATGTACCTTTGGCATCTGCATCAAAGTCACCTTTAACACTCATTCTAATTTCTGTTCCCCTAGGCACCTTGATATAATCTGCCAACATATCATCACTGATATCATGAACTAGACTATAGTCGCTTGTCCCTGCTGTACGCCAATTGCGAAATGTCACAGGTTCTGATTCTATGCTGAGAAAACTATCAATATCGTATACTTGAAACAAAAACTTGAAGTCCTTTAGCAAGTCCGGAACTTCTCCGTTATCGACGTACCGAAATTCCCCATCCTGATAGTAGATTTCTTTATTCAATAACTCAGGATCTGGTTCTCCTAATCGAATCTCTTTTTCTATAATATGACCAGATATTTTCTTTATTTGAGGATCTCCATAAATCTCTATCTTAATTTCTTTGTCCCCCTCGCCCCTCATATTCAAAATCTTAAATCCCTTGGGGAAGCGAGTAAATAAGCCTTCAATTTTGTTCGTAGGATAGATTGGCTTTAGAACTCTAAATTTGTCCTTCAACACTTGGTGATCATCTTTTTTATTTATATTACATCCTACGCCTAGTCCAATTAGGACCAGCAAGCAGATAAGGATTGGAATCTTCTTCATGGTGAAACCTCCTATTCTAGCGGAACGAGCTCCAATAAAAGCTATTTTATCACTGCAACTTCAGAAGGGGGTTGGCATGGTCTAGAACAGGGTTGCCCTTACTAGCTCCCCTCCAATAGTTTTTTAAACTCTTGAGATTCTACAATTGGACCTAGCAAGACTTTCCTGCTCGGCATGATTCTAGTCACTATAAACTTCACTTGCACTGATTCATCACCATTAATCGACACATTAAATCCTACACCACCCATGGGAATACGTTCCACTGTTTTCTTGTTGATTTCATAAGATTGTATAGTCCCTTCTGGCGTAAAGGCATGCTCATCTCTTTTGGTGAAGTAGCTATCCAGTTTGTCTTTTAATTCCTGACCGTAGACTAGATTATGTATTTCCACCTGAACCGCCACTACGTGATAGACAATTGGGCCGACAATTATCCCGATAACGATTAAGAAGGGATACCATTTCTTTATGAATTGCTTACACTTTTTCATTTTATAACCTCCTAGAAGTTAATAGGCTCTCTTCCGTATTCAATTGAGTAATTATACTGTTCAAACTCCCACTCATCATTCAAAGCTAACTTCATTATTGCCGAGTTGTAGTTTCAAGTCTCGGTAATACCAGAGATACCAGGTCTTGCCATCCGAGTCTGTGTACTCTCGCACCTCATCTGCGGCTTGATTATTAATCTTGAGTTTGGTGAAAATGGGGTTAGTCGCAGCCCCCGCGAAAGGATAACGTGATCTATCGGAACCAAAACCACCCGATGAGAAGCGGACAGCAAGATAGGCCTGAAAATTCCTCAAGAAGTGATTACTGGTTACATCTTTATCAAAACCATGCACTGCCCCATAATCAAACTGATTGCGAATGCTCATCATAACCTTGTTGTCGGCGCCACCACCAGGATAGTTCACTTCTAATTGAAAGACGCGCCCATTCCGACGGATGTAATCGGAAGTCCCGTCTCCATTGTCAAAGGTAGCGACAATCTCGCCAGGCTCCTTCACGCGAGCATTGGTATCCGCATCATTACCGGTGACATAGCGCCCTAGTTCAGCCAAGGCATAAAGGATGCCGAGGATAACTAGTATTTTAATCAGTTTCTTCTTGTTCATTTTTTGCTCTCCTTTGTAACCTCGTCAGTATTACTTCTCATTCAAATGTCGCTGTATTGCCTGAAAACTTGAGTTGTATATCCTTAAAGTACCATAAATACCAAGTGTTACCTTCTGCATCTACATACTCTTTGACTTCATCAACTCGTTGGCCATTGATTTTCAATTGTTTAAAAGCCTCATTTGTCGCAGCCCCTGCCAAAGGTGTTTTATTTTGGCTATTCCCTGCTTTTAATGCTTTATGAATCTTGCTCCACTCACTGAGATAGACGTCGAAGTTAGCTTCAAAATGCTGATTAGGTACGATCAAATCAAACCACCGAGTTGCTCGATAATCAAATAAATTTTTAAACCCATAGAAATAGCGACTGCCTTTATTGGCAGTTGGATAATTAATCTCTACTTGCAAAATTGTATCGTTCTTCAAAATATGGTTTTCTGTTCCATCCCCGTTATCGAAGCTTGCCACAACCTCACCAGGGACGGTCACAGGGTCAGGTAGCTGAGACTGTATTTTTTGATATTGACTTCCTATATAGCTAAGAAAACTAAGCGCCACAAAGACAAGAAAAATTTTAATTATCTTTCCTTTTTCCATAAAACTACTCTCCCTTATTCATTAATCTGATATTTAGAACACGTCTAGGGGTTGCCTCATCAACAATCCTTTCTTTCCCTGTTAATACTAACCCCTATTCCGCCCGAATCAGTTCCAATAAACCATTCCGAAAGAAACTTTGATCTAAAACGAAATAGTCCTTTACTCTTTTGACTTAAGCAGTACATGTAGTTTATTGGAAACAGTCACTATGCTCATTTGCCATTTATTGTTTACAAATATATATTTAACGCCTATATTTAAACTAGGATCCCCATTGATAAGAACGAGAATACTTCTACCAGTTCGCACACCCATGCTGTCATAATCTAATTCATACTTTTTTATTACCCCTGACTCAGTGAAAGCATGGGGATCTTCGGACTTAATGACCTGCTCTATTTCGGTCCTTACTTCCTTCGAATCAAAAAAGCTGACAAGCTCTGCGTATTGAGCCTTCTTATTATTCTGGACCATCCAATATACACCTTGATAAGCTAAAAATAGAGCGCCTACTATACAAAAAACGATAATGAACGAGGTTCTTATAACTCGCATATCTTTCTCCCTTTCATTTGCATTTCCATTAGTGTTAAAGTCTATATCCGATTATATATGCAAAAAGAGGCCGGGTCCCACCAGCCTCCACAGTCCTTACTTAGAAGTCGATAGCGTGTGCTTCACCCTATCTTGTTACTCCTATATTATACTACTTATCCTCTAAGAAATACAATAGAGATTGGAATTTTGTTACATTGAGTAAACACCGAATTATTATTTTATCAGCCTTTGTAAGCGCACCAGATATTTCTGGTGTCTTTATTTCATAATTTATACAGCAGGAAATGACAACTAATTATTATAGAAAAAGTTAGTTAGCTAGCTATAAACTGCCAGCTAGGCTACTAATCGGCACACTCCCCCAAAATAAAAAAGTGTTGCTAGTCACGCTAGCAACACTTCTATTATGATTTGACTAGCCCAGCAGCATCCGCATGATGCCGCTATGATCTAGAACCAGGAAGGACATAAAGAGGCAATAGACCAACATGCCCAGCAACAAATAGGTCTCAAAGGGCACTAGTCCTGGGAAGGTGGCTTTGATCCCCTTCCTGTGTCGATAGCATCTGGCCAACCAGCTCAAGCCTAGGCCACAAGAGAAGACGGCGAAAGGCTCTAAGTAGAGCCGGTAGTTAGAACTGAGCGCATCCACACTAAATAAGCCGACTGGCTGAGGCGCAATCACGAGGTAACAGACAAGCGTAAACAAGAGCTGAGCCGCCACTAGGGCCCATAGGACTTTTCTAAAGGTTCTCATACCCGCTCACCTCTCCCCTTCTCTGATTAGGCATCATTCAATAAAGTTGTAAGATATGCGTAAGTCCTATTTGATCTAATATCAAAACTGACAAGATGACAGCAATCAACAAGTGTCCCGTTAGCAGCATCCCTTCAGCGGGCATAATCACATTCATATTTTCCTTAATTCCATTCTCACGCCGTCTAACTTTTGCTACCCACATTATCAAAAGACCACTAATTACGGTGCAAATCGGCTCCAAAAACAGCATATAGCGCGGCCCCACTGAATCAATTCCCTTAAATCCGAAGTGGGTAATGACTGTTTCAGGTGCGGCAAAGACAAAACATATAGTAGTAAAGACAAATTGTATGGCCACAATAGTCCAGATTATCTTTCTGAATGACTTCATTATCATCACCTACTCAAGTATGCTAGTAGCCAAGAAGGTTATTTTAATCCTAAGTTTTCCCACTCAACCTTATCTTTAGTCTCCAAAATAGGCTTTTAATAATTCGACTTGTTCTTTATTTAGCATTTCTTCCCCGCTTAACAATTTATTTAGGGCATGAAGCGGCAGGCCAGAATTATGACTCAACCTCTCCATGTACTCACTATCTTTACTTTGTAATTTGATACGTATCAATTCTGCATAGTAGGTATTTGTCACCTTAAGAACCGTGGCTTCATCCTGTACATTGATAGTATCACTCAATAAATCAAAAACTGTCTGCAAATTCGTTAAACTAGCCAAATTCCGAATAATTTGCTTAATTTGGCGTAAGATATAGTCATTTTCAACAAACATAAGGATACCTCCCACTATATTTCTAGGCTTAAATTGATGGTATCTGCCTACAATACCACCCTCTAGCCTTATTATAGTCCTCCGAAATCCGTTGTGCAAGCGCTTCATGTATGCATCTGCTTTACTGCCTTGCTATCAGCATACAAAAAAACAGGCCAAGATGACACTCAGCCTGTTCCTTAGTTATTAGCTTTATTCCGGCTTCACGAAGACACCAGACACTTTATAGCCTTTCTTGGAAGACGCGCGCGACTTCCTCAGAATCTTGAGTATCTACATGAACTACCACATTAGTCTTTTCGTCCAAGTGGTAGACGTTCATTTGGGTGATGCTCCAGTTGTGCTTAGCGGTGGTCTCACCGATGTCCTCTAGAATACCTGCCTTGTCATCGACTACTTCCACCACGAAACGAGTCCCTGGGGTGTAGTAGCCATTGATGTCAATGAAGGCTTCGAAGATGTCCTTGTCGGTGATAATCCCCACTAACTGGGCGTGGTCCATGACAACCAGGACACCGACGTCCATATTGCGCATCTCAGAAGCGGCTTGCTCCAAGAGGGCATCTGGACTAGTGGTAATGACGCGACGAATCATAATGTCTGCTGCTGTCGTCTTGTTGAGCAAGTAGTTGAGTTCATGCACGCTCAGGCTAGTCGCGGTAGAAGGCGAGTTCTTGGCAATGACAGACTCTGTTAAGAGCCCTACCAATTGGCCTTTGACTACAACTGGCAAACGGTGAATGTCGTGTTGGCGCATCAAGTCCAGCGCCTTAATGACAGTGGTATCTGGCGTGATGGTCACCAAGTCGGTTGACATATAGTTTTTAACGTACATTTGCTTAACCTCCTAAGTATGCTTTTTGGACGGCGTCGCTCTCGAGGAGCTCTTGGCCGGTTCCGCTCAGAACAATCTTACCGGTTTCCAAGACGTAACCCCGACTAGCAATGGAGAGGGCCATCTTGGCATTTTGTTCAATCAAGAGGACGGTGGTCCCTTGAGCTTGAATCTGTTGAATAATGTTGAAGATTTCTTGGATGAAGATTGGCGCCAAGCCCATGGATGGCTCATCCAACAAGAGGAGCTTAGGCTTGGACATAAGGGCCCGTCCCATGGCTAGCATCTGTTGCTCCCCACCTGATAGGGTGGAAGCATCCTGCTTCTGACGCTCGCCCAAGACTGGGAAGCGGTCATAAACTGCTTGAATATCTTCTTCGATATTGGCGCGGTCCTTGCGTAAGAAGGCACCCATTTCCAAGTTTTCGCGGACAGACAGGCCTTTGAAGACGTGACGGCCTTCAGGCACGTGGGAAATCCCCTAGCTGGACAATCTTCTGCGCGTTGGTTTTGGTAATGTTCTGGCCTTCATAGGTCAGAGTCCCTGAAGCGGGCTTAATCAAACCGGAGATAGTCCGCAGGATGGTCGATTTACCAGCCCCGTTGGCCCCAATCAGGGAGACAATCTCCCCTTGGTTAACCTCGAAGTTAACGCCACGGACTGCATTAATCATGCCGTAGTTGACGGCTAAGTTCTCGACACGTAACATTAGGCGTCACCTCCTAGGTAGGCCCGGATAACATCTGGGTTCTGACGAATTTCTTCTGGCGTGCCTTGGGCCAAGAGACGGCCGTATTCCAAGACATAGATGCGTTGACAGATTTCCATAACCAAGGCCATATCGTGTTCGATTAGCACGATGGTCAAGCCAAATTGTTGGCGAATCTGTTCGATTAAGGCGGTTAACTCAGCGGTTTCTGCTGGGTTCATGCCGGCTGCTGGCTCGTCTAAGAAGAGGATCTTAGGTTCGGTGGCCAGGGCCCGGACGATTTCCAGACGGCGTTGTTGACCGTAGGCCAAGTTCTTAGCCTTGTCTTGAGCGTATTGGGCTAGGTCGAAGATTTCCAAGAGTTCTAAGGCTTTAGCCTTCATCTTAGCTTCTGTCTCATAGTAGGCCTTGGTCCGGAAAATGCTGGACCAGATGGCATCATGATTATGCCCGTGCATGGCTACCATGACGTTTTCCAAGACGCTTTGGTCTTTAAAGAGGCGGATGTTTTGGAAGGTCCGAGCCAAGCCTAGTTGGTTAATCTTATAAGGTGCCATGCCATTCAAGGTCTTGACCCCATCAGCAGTGGATAAGGTGACAGTCCCTTCGGTTGGCTCGTAGACGCCTGTTAAGAGGTTGAAGAAGGTGGTCTTGCCGGCCCCGTTAGGACCGATAAGGCCTACAAGCTCTTGCTCTTCTAACTTGAGGGAGACGTTGGACACGGCTGCCAAACCGCCAAAGTTTTTAGTAAGTTGATTGACTTCTAGTAAGGCCATTAGACTGCTCCTTTCTTCGCTTTATTCTTGGTTAAGAGGGAGCCTAGACGTAATTCCCAGGTTCCTAGGAGACCACCCGGTCTGAAGATCATGATTAGGATGAGGGCGATGGCATAGATGACCATACGAAGCTGCCCATAAGGTTGTAAGAGGGTGTTGAGAATCCCTAAGACTACGGCTGCCACGAAGGAACCGGTGAAACTCCCAATCCCGCCGAATACGACGATAATGAGGACATCAATGGATTTGTTGAAGGTGAAGTCCCCTGGGGTGACAACCCCGATGTTACCAGCATAGAGGGCACCACCGATAGCGGCAGTAATGGCACCTAAGACGAAGGCGATTACCTTGTACTTAGTCACGTTAACCCCCATGGACTCTGCGGCAATCTCATCTTGCTCGATGGCATAGGTTGCCCGGCCCGCACTGGAGTAGAAGTAGTTGAGGATGACGATGGTGGTCACTACCATGAAGAAGTAAACCAATGGCCAGGTTGCCACTTTAGGAATGGCGTTAATCCCTTGAGGCCCGTTGGTTAGGGTCTTGTAGTTGGTGATGACGACCCGGATGATTTCAGAAACACCCTAGCGTGGCGATGGCCAAGTAGTCCCCGCGTAAGCGCAAGGTTGGAATCCCGACTAAGACAGCCAAGACAGCGGCCACTACCGCACCGACCAGCATCCCAGTCCAGAGACCCCCTAGGTCTGCATGACGTGTTGCGAAGATGGCACCTGAGTAGGCCCCCACGGCGATAAAGGCCGCATGCCCCAGCGAGAACTGGCCGGCTACCCCTAAGACGAGGTTGAGCCCGATGGCATAGATGACATCAATCATAATTTTGATTAAGGTGATTTGGTAGTAGGAATCGATTAAGTTAGTCGACGTTAAGAGCCACAAGAGGCCATAACCCAAGAGGGCTGCCGTCAACCAAACGAAGTTGCGTTGATGGAATCGTTGCATGTGGCTTCACCTACACTTTCTCTTTGACGTTCTTACCGAAGAGACCTGCCGGCAAGACGAGCAAGATAACAATTAAGAGGGCATATACGGCCGCATCCTTGAAGGCTGACCCCCCGAAGGCGGAGACGAAGGTCTCCAAGAGACCGATTAGGTAACCCCCGACCATGGCACCCGGAATGGAGCCAATCCCACCAACAACGGCAGCGACGAAGGCCTTAAGCCCTGGAGTCAAGCCCATGGTGGCCGCCATTTGGTTGGAGTAGAGACCGTAGAGGACGCCGGCTACCCCTGCCAGGGCAGAGCCCTAGCGCAAAGGTAAAGGAAATCACCGCGTCAACGTTAATCCCCATGAGTTGAGCTGCTTCTTCATCGACCGCAACCGCCCGCATGGCTTTCCCCATCTTGGTGTACTTAACAATAAATTGTAGAGCTACCATTAAGAGGATAGTGGTCACGAAGATTAAGATTTGTTTGGAGTTAATGACTGCTCCCATCACTTTGAAGGTGGTGGTCGTAAAGCTAGTTGGGTAAGCCTTGACTTCCGGACCGAAGAAATAGATCATGGCATTTTCTAAGAGGAAGGAGACCCCAATCGCGGTGATAAGGGCGGCTACCCGAGTCGATTTACGTAGGGGCTTGTAAGCCACCCGTTCAATGGTCACCCCTAAGACGGAGGTGAAGACCATGGTTAAAGCTAAGGATAAGTAGAAGTCCATGCCCTGGACATTAACCAGATAGAAACCGAAGAAGGCCCCCATCATGAGGATGTCCCCGTGGGCGAAGTTAATCAAGCGGATGGTCCCATAGACCATGGTATAACCCAAGGCGATCAAGGCGTAGATACTCCCCGTCGACAAGCCGTTAAAAAGTTGTTGTAAGAACCACTGGAGGTTCATAGGCATAAGCTCCTTTCTGTATATGATGGCTATAAATTAAGTATAGCAGTCCTAAGGCTAAGGCGCCATACTTCCTCATGAAAAAGGTCGTATTGTGCTATGACTGGATGTCCAAGCAACAATACGACACTAGCATGAGGGGGTCTGCTGTCGATTACTCAGCTGACACGTTCACAGCTTCGGTAACTTCACCTTTTTCGAAGTGGAGCATTACCGCTGTCTTCACTGGGTTGTGTTTTTCGTCAAATGAGAAGGTCCCGGTTACCCCTTTGAAGTCTTTGATCTTAGCCAAGGCTTTGTTAACTTCTTGTGGGTCAGTTGAGCCTGCATCCTTGATAGCTTGCAAGAGCACGTTAGTCGCATCGTAAGAAAGAGCTGCGAAAGTATCTGGCTTCTTGCCGTATTCTTTTTCATAGGCTTCTACGAATTTCTTAACTGCTGGGTCATCGCTCTTGTCAGAGTAGTGAGAAGTGTAGAAGACGTTGTTAAGGTTGTCTTTACCTGCTAATTCAACCAAGGTGTCGTTAGCAAAACCGTCACCACCGACGATTGGCTTGTCGATCCCGAGTTCACGCGCTTGCTTGATGATCAAACCAGCTTCAGTATAGTAACCTGGTACGTAGAGGGCGTCGAAGTCTTGAGTAGAGATGTTAGTCAAGACAGTTAAGAAGTCAGTATCGTTAGTTTGGTAAGATTCTTTGGCTACGATGGTCCCGCCTTTAGCTTCAAATTGCTTAACGAAGCTATCAGCCAAACCTTGTGAGTAGTCGTTAGCTTGGTCAACCAAGAGAACCACTTTCTTGTAACCTTGAGTATCCGCTAAGTAGTTGGCAGCAGCCACCCCTTGGAAGGAGTCTTCGAAGCAGACACGGTAGATGTAGTCGTAGACTTTGCCTGCAGAGTCGAGGGTAATCCCGTTACCAGTTGCAGCAGGGAAGATAGCTGGTGTTTTTGCCGTCGTTAGCGACTGGAATTTCTGCTAAGGCATCCCCGGTAGTTGCAGGACCTACAATCCCTGCCACGCCGGCAGCGACTAATTTGGTTGCAGCCGCAGCGGCTTCTGTCTTATCAGACTTGTTGTCTTCGACTTGCGCTTCGACTTTCTTGCCGTTAACGCCGCCGTGTTCTTCATTGTATTGCTTAACAGCTAATTTCAAACCACTAGCCATTGGCGTCCCGTAAGCGGCAGCCGCCCCTGAGAGCTCGAAAGTTACCGCCGACTTTGACAGTGTCTTGAGCTGAGACAGTTGCTAATGGGGATGCGAGCAAGAGACCCGCGAAAAGTGCTGTTCCTAACTTTTTAAAATTCATAGTGTACCTCCTAAAATATGGTTCCTAAATCATGATGATGAGAAAAGTATACACTACTCCGGCTCATTTTACAATGCTTTTATTAAAGTTTTTTAATCTTTTGCTCATTTTCTTGTCTAGGCCTTATGTAGCGCGGAATCGGTGCCGTTTTGCGTGGCTGGCTTGAGGGGGATTTCTGGATTGTGGCCTGTTTTGGGTGGGTTGTTGGGGAGCTAGTGGTCCACTGGAGTGGGCTACTGGCGCCTTTTTCCTGGATTTCGGCCCGGTTTTCGCTGATTTTCCTAGAGCCAGTGGTCCACTCTCCAAAGTGGACCACTGGCTCGACGATTTTCCTGACTTTTGGCCCGTTTTCGGCGATTTCCTGGGAGCTAGTGGTCCACTCTTTAAAGTGGGCCACTAGCTCGACACTTTTCCTGGATTCTGGCCCGTTTTTGGCGATTCCCTGGGAGCTAGTGGTCCACTCGACGGAGTGGACCACTGGCTCGGGACCTTTCCTAGCTTTTGCCCTGGTTTCGGCGGTTGCTGAGAGAGTTTTCTAGCTATGGCGGCGACTTATTTGAGAGAATTTGCTGGCTTGTAAACTTAGCTCCCCTATTTATCTATTACATAGATAAATAGGGTACGAGTTAGCAAAATTACGTGTCCAAAACTAAACAAAAAAGGGGCTGATGCCCCTTTTTCTTCCTATATATATTGATGAGCGGCCAACTGAGTAGCTACTAGCTTAGCCTGGAGGCCGGCGCTGGCCTTGCCTTCTAGGCGCGTCAGGGGCTCCTTGGCGAAGTAACGGAGGGAGGCAACCACTTGCCCGCCGTTAACAAAGACTTCTAGTGAGCTAGCATCGAGCCAAAGGTCTAAATGCTTGAGCCCTTCTTCTAGCTGCATATGGCGCCATTCTTGCAGGCCGGTTAGCCAGTTGAAGCGAGCTAAACTTAGACGGCCTTGAGCGGCCTGGTATTTGACCGTCACGTTATCATCTAAGAAGAGTTCCCAATCTGCTAAAGTCTCAAAGTCCACTTGCACTCTTTGCGCCCGGCCCGCCAAATCTAGGCGGAAGTCTGCCGAGGTCCAAGCCAGCGGTTGGCTAGCTCCTGCCAACCCCTCTAACTCTGCAATCGGTGTCTGATAGAGTTTGCCATCTACTAGGCGTAACTGGCGCGGAATGGTCAGGTGATGAATCCAGTCGTCCTGACGGGTTGGGATGGCGGCCTCCTGGTCAGGCCAGGTAATGCCCATCCAAGAGTATTGAATCACCCGGCCATCAGGCGCCACAAAGGACTGAGGCGCATAGTATTCAAAGCCGCGGTCACATTCCTGCATATCCGCAAAGTCCGCATTATCCGGTAGGAAACGACCAGTCTGGCTATCCCAGGTCCCAACCAAGTAAGTGGTATTAAAGATATTATGGTAGCTATCCCCGATTGGGTCGACCCCTTGAGGTGAGAAGATGAAAGACGGCCTTATCCTGGCCTGTCACCTCATCTGTCAAGAAGACCATATCCGGGCACTCCCACATATAGCCCAGAGGCTGATCAAATTGGAAGATAGAACCGCGGTAGTCCCAGTCTTTGAGGTCTTTGGAGAAGAAGGCTACGGTGTCGCCGGTCTTATCCAAGCGTTGGGCACCTAGCAACATCCACCAACCTTGGACGGACGCATCATACCAGACCTTAGGATCCCGCACATGGCCGGTATAGTCCGACAACTGCTCAGTTACAGGGCCTAATTTGGTGAAAATGAATGCCGTCTGTCGAAGTGGCAATACATTGGTAGCTAGTCCGGCGTCCTGCCTCATCCTTGGTATTACCGGTATAGAAGAGGTAGAGGGTATCCTCGTGGACAATGGCGCCACCTGAATAGACCCCGTTCTTATCGAACCAGTCATCAGACTTGAGGGCTACCGGCAACTGCTCATAGGTCACGAAGTCCTTGGTCCGGACATGACCCCAGTATTTAGTGGAGTGGTCGGTCGCATGCGGGTTATATTGATAGAAAATATGATAGTAACCCTGGAAATAGCAGAGCCCGTTAGGGGTCATTGAGTAGCCCCTGCTCAGGCGTCAGGTGGAAGTGTTGGGCGTAAGGCCCTTTGTTGCGGCTTGACATGGCTGGTCCTCCTTTTTGATTCTTATCTACTTTTATTATAGCATAGCTGCCAACTGGCACCTATGAAAACAGGACGAGTCGCCCCGTCCTGCCATAAGTCATGCTTGTGCTTAAGCTTGTTTGTCTTCTTTGTAACCGAAGGCGTAGGTCAAGCCGAACCCGATCCCGAAGCTGACTACCAGCACCAAGAGGTAAGCAAAGATATTGTTGAGGTAGAGTAAGACCCCTGGTAAAACAGTGACAGACATACCAGTCGCTGCCAATTTGAAGAGGCCTGCTAACCAACCACCCGCAGCCCCGGCAACGAGACCCATCACGAATGGTTTACCATAACGGAGGTTAACCCCGAAGATGGCTGGTTCAGTAATCCCCTAGCAAGCAGGAAATCCCTGAAGAGTATGCCAAGGCACGAACTTTGTGGTTGACTGTCTTGTAACCTACAGCGAAGGTTGCCCCTGCTTGCCCTGCCATGGCAGCAGTGAAGTAAGCATTCAGTGGGTTAGTCTTGTCGCCGTTAGTCAATAATTGTAATTCTAAGAAGTTGAAGATGTGGTGAATCCCGGTAACCACGATGATTTGTTGGACCCCACCGACGATGAGACCCGCTAAACCAAATGGTAAGGTCAAGATTTGCTTGGTTACATCCAGTACGACGGTTTCCAAGGAGTGGAAGACTGGCCCAATAGCGAAGAGACCCAAAATAGACATTACCAAGAAGGTTAAGAATGGTGTCACGATCAAGTCGAAGGTATCCTTAACGTGGTCATGGAGCCATTTTTCAAGTTTAGCCCCGATTAAACCGACGAAGAAGGCTGGTAAGACAGTCCCTTGATAACCTACGACTGGGATAAAGCCGAAGAAGGTTAAGGCTTGCGCATCCCCACTTGCTACTGCATAGGCGTTAGGCAAGGCAGGGTTGACCATCATTAAACCAAGGACAATCCCTAAGACAGGGTTGCCACCGAAGACCTTGAAGCTAGACCAAGCAACTAAGGCTGGTAAGAAGGCGAAGGCAGTATCGGTTAAGATTTGTGTATAGAGTAAGAAGTTTTGGTCGATTTGTTTAGGGTCGGTTAAACCGAAGAGGCCAATCACTTCTGGACGAGTGAGGACACCCCGAACCCCCATGAAGAGACCGGTTGCCACCAAGACAGGGATGATTGGTACGAAGACGTCCCCGAAGGTCCGAATCATACGTTGTAAGATATTACCTTGTGGTTTAACTTCTTCTTTTTGATCGGACTTGGTTACAGCGTTAACGCCCAAGGCTGATACTTCTTCATAGACCTTGTTAACCGTACCGGTTCCAAAAGATGATTTGGTATTGACCAGAGTTGAAGAAAGCACCCATTACCTTGTCGGTATTTTCGATAGCTTCCTTATCAATTTTGGCTTCGTCTTTGACCATAACACGTAGACGAGTTGCGCAGTGTGCGACGCTAGAGATGTTTTCCTTACCACCTAGGTATTTGACAACATCTTGTGCGATTTCTTTAAATCCCATATGTGTTCCTCCTTCATTCAGATGAGACTAAAACAATAATTGCCTGTAGAAAAGAAACCGGTTCTCTCCTAAGCCTTATTATACTTGGAATAGAACCGGTGTCAATATCATTAAATGTGAAAATGAAATCGTTTAGTTTTCAATTTAGGCTAAACAGCTGTGACCGACTGTCTAATCACAAGGGAAGTTTCGAGCTTGCGTTTGGTGGCTGTCTCATGGCCCTGAATTCTGTCTAGCAGCATCTTGGTAGCAACATAGCCGGCATGACGATAAGGATATTCCACCGTAGTCAAACCAGGATAGATAGAAGAACCTAGGACATTATTGCCAAAACCAGCAAAAGTTAATTTGCTCTGGCACCTGATAGCCTGCCTCTAGGCAAGCCCGCATGGCACCAATGGCAATAATATCGGTCGCCCCCACAATCAGGCGTGGCTTATTGAGCAGCACTTGATCCCGCGTCACTTGGTAGCCATCCATGAGGTTGAAGCCACAGCTGTACTCGCGGAAGCTGGTATCACCGTATTTGAGGAAATTCCCGCTTAATGGCATCTCGGCGCTTAATGCCCACGGCTGGGTCGGTTGTGGTCACCGTTAAGAAGTCCATTTCCCGATGGCCCATGGCATAGAGGTAGTCGGCCAACTGGCGACCCGCACTCTCCTCGTCGTAGTAAATGGTATTCTCGTCCAAGAATTCTTGACCAATGGTCACGATTGGCACCTGGACATTCTCAAGCAGTTCAATAATCCGGTTGTCGGTGTGGGACATGAGGAAGATGACCCCGTCCATCTTATTAACTTGGAAGGTTCTGAGGGCCTCTTCTTCCCGGCTGACCGAGAAAGTTAGAATTAATAATTAAAACCTGATAGTTGTGCTGACGGAAAACTTCGTCAATTTCACTCAGGATACAGTTGGCTGAAAAACTATCAAGCCGCGGTATGATCACGCCAATCATACGGCTCTCCTTGGCTTTCAAGCTTTGGGCAAAAGAATTAGGTACATAGCCGGTTTGCTTGATGACTGCCTCAATCTTAGCAGCTGTTTTCCGGCTGACGGAACCTCCGTTCAAATGTCTAGAAACCGTACTTTTGGCAACACCTGCTAATTTTGCAATATCATTAATCGTTGTCATTGTTACCCTCCTAGCGATTATCTAGCCTTCGCTGGTAGTGAGTAGCATAGAGCTTATGACAAGTGCGTCTTAGACCGCCCCAAGGGCGTCTGGACTGTATCTTACTAAAAATCTCTTACGCTTGCTTCACTTACATAATTCAACATTATCTTACATTAAATCCAATTGAATCCAAACGGAAAATACAAAAAAATGTCAAAAGATTGTGTATAATGCCCTGCCCACAAACTTTTGACGCCTATTTACCGTGCTTGAATTCGTTTTATGACTTAGAAACCCGCCCACTAGCTCTATGGCTGGTGATCAGATTTGTTCGTTATAAACGCGTCCTTTCATCCACACGCAAGTCCCTGGGGACCAACGTCAAATTCTCACGATTCATCAGTTGCGTCAACACTCTTCACTTACTTGATTGCGGTCCTCACCCCTTTAACTTGTGCCGTTTTGGGCCTAAGCGGGCCCTCTAGCTTAATCAGCATATCTATCCGGCGCCACCCCATTGGACTGGGTTACTGTCTGCCATTGGTTGGTCAGACTGGGCAAGTTATCCACTAGCTCACAGGGGTATGGGTGCTTGGGATAGACAGGTATTATGACTAACACCGGTCACATCCTCCCCTTCTCGTGATGAGTATTCAAGATATTGCAGTTTCAATTTTGGAACTAGTTCCATCAGAAACCGCTATCTTTACACTATTATTATGGCACATTTATCTTGCTTTTACAAGTATCTTCTCGAGTCAGCTGCCAGGCCTTATCCCATCTAAAAAAATACGAAGCTAAGTGCCGGCACTTAGCTTCGCAGAGGAGAATGACCCTAATGCTTAGGGATGAAAGCCACCGGTCACCGGGGTGACAAGGGCTGCCGTGGCAGTTTGGGATCGTCCCTTCCACCTGGATGGTGTAGGTTTGACCGTCCACTAGGTCGGCACTGGACATAATGACCGCTTGGAAATCCTTGCTGGCTGTCTGACGTGCCACTTCCTTGCCCATTGGCATCGAGGATAATCAGAGTTTGGCCTGCAGTCCCTGCTATGTTAGCAGTAATGGAAGCCTGGGTGGAACCTTGGGCGAAACCTTGCAACATATCGGAGGTTCCCTAAGGCCCAGACCCTGCCGCCAGTGATAGTAATGTCGCCCGCTGCATCAAGGGGGCCATTACCGCCTTGGACTGAGCCATTGACGACCAGGCTACCACCACTAATGCTGACCGTCCCGTTGGAATCAATGCCGTCGCCTTCTGCATCAATGGTGAGGGTCCCACCTTCAAAGATGATTTGTAGGCTTGGGTCACTTTCTTCCTGGCCACCTGGTGGCATGCCGCCAGGCCCTTGTCCATTTTGCGGTGGCTGGCCGCCTTGTGGCGGCGCTTGGCCAGCCGGTGGAGACGGTGGGGTTGCATTCTTGTCCTTGTTGGCTTGGTCAGCCTGACTGGTAGCTGCTGGGTCGGCAGTGGCCTGGCTTGCGGAAGTAGCTGGCGGTGGCTGAATCAGTAGTGGCCTGGCTTGCAGAAGAGCTGGTGTCAGCTGTATTACTTGTGGCGCTAGCGTCTGTGGTCTTGCTTGTGGCGCTCGTGTCACGTGGTCTTGCTAGAGGAACCGGCCGAAGCGTTGACCCCGTCATCGCTACTCTTGATGGTGACATCGCCGCCTAGTTGACGAATGACACGCGCTTCTAGGCCTTCCTCACTTTGGCTCACGGTAATCGTCCCGCCTTTGATAGTCAATTCATTGCCGGCGTCCACCCCATCTTCGGTGGCCGCAATACTTAATTGAGTCGGATTGAGGCTAATGTTAGCTCGTTCGGTCGTCTCGTCATGCTCAGCATGGAGACCGTCTTTGCCTGCTTCAATGGTCAGAGTGGCCGCCTCAATAGCGAGGGCGCCCTCGGCCTTGAAGCCATGGTTGGCGGCTTTGACGGTATAGGTCCCGCCTAACACCTTGAGGTCGTCTTCCACCTCTAAGGCATTCTTGGTCAGAGCCGTGAGGGTCAAGTTGCCTGTCCCGTTCAGGGTCAGAGGCACCTGACTGTGGATAGTGGCTTTGACCTCTTCATCGCCGCTGGCCTGGCTTTCTGTCAAAGCATTCTGACTGCCTTCTGCTAGACTAATGACGACTTCTTGGGCCTTGTTAATTTGCAGCAGGGTGCCCTCCCCTTCCAGGGTCAGGTTTTGAAAGACCAAGTGGACCTGGTCAGTGTCAGCTGCCTCTACCACTAGCTTGATGTTCTTGCCGCTACCGGTCAGGACGTAGGTGCCAGTTTGGGTGATAGTCAGCGTTTGGTCGCTGAAGCTGGCGCCTTGCCCTGTGACAGTGGCCGTTTGATCAGCCAAGGTTATTTGAGTAGCCCGGCTCTCATCATAGCTCGTTTGGGCCTGGAAACTGGTCACTGACTGACTTTCCTGCGTGCCCGACTGGGCTAAGACTGGATGAGCCAGGGACATACTGGCGGTCAGGCTGATGAGGGTGGCGATCGTAATACTTTTTCTCATGATATGGACCTCTCTTATTGGTCTTGCGTGTAGTAATCTTGGATTGTTTTAATAGTAGGTTAAGTGATAGTCAGACATCCCCTCTATCACTTAACTTGATTTCAGTATAGAGGTCCTAGTTAAAATTTACTTAAAATGCTGAAGGTATTTTTTAGGTTAGGGGAAGTCGTGGTCTGACTTGTGCTAGGAAACGTGTTTTCCGCGATTTTCCCTAGCCAGTGGTCCACTCTTTAAAGTGGTCCACTGGCTCTACTTGAAATCCTTGTTCTTGGCCTCTTTCCGTCCTTTCGCCCTAAGCTAGTGGTCCACTCGACGGAGTGGGCCACTGGCTCTCCTTGAACTCCCTGGTTTTGGCCTTTTTCCGCCTTTTCACCCTGAGCTAGTGGTCCACTCGGCGGAGTGGACCACTGGCTCATAGGAAAATTTGTCCTATACAAAAAGCCCTCTTTCAATCGATTATTGAAAGAGGGGTTAAACTTCATTAATGTAATCGGCTATGGCGGCCAATCCAAAATGGCAGGTAAACTAGGAGGCCTAGTGCTGCGACAGCTAGCCAAATCAAGAGGCAGAGGCCCAAGTGAGACCAGTTACCCTGAGCTAGAACAGCAAGCAAGAGGCTATAGACTAGCAACTGTAAGGCAAGAATCATGGCCAGTACCGGGCGCAAGGCGGGCACTAGGGACTGTTGGCCAACCGGATAGAGGCGCTCTAGCGGGTGGCGCAGAGGCTCTAGGGCTAGTGGCATGAGCTGAACTAGGGTCAAGACTGTGCTCAGCGCACCGGCTGCCGCCCAGAGCCAGACTTGTTGACTGCTGACGATGACCAGACTGAAGAAAATCATCACCCGTAGCCAGATGCCGGAATAGGCGGTATTGCGCACTAGATGGCGCAGGTAGAGGTAGGCATAGCGATTACCTAGGCGCCCTGACAGACTCTTGAGGACACCATCCAGATAAGCTCGTCGCTTAATGGGCGGAATCTGTTGGGGCACTTCTGCAAAGAGGGCCAACCAACGGTAGAGGCTGGCGCGACGGGCCTGCTCTTGGGCTACTAAGGCTTCAAACTCAATCCAATGTTGGTCTAGTTTGCGGCAGGTCCAGCAGAGAAAGGCAGCGCCTAGAATCAGCAACAAGGCCAAAAGTCCCAAAGTCAGGTTAGCCGGCAGCCACAAGCTCCCCGCTCCCAGTCCTGCCAAGGCCAGAGCTAGCAGAGAACCAGACAAAGCTTTTGGCAGCAAGCCGCTATAAAAACCTAGATAGCCGGCCCAAGCCACTAAGAACTTGGCGGCCACTACATAGACAATCAGACAGAGAGCCTGACCCAAGGACCAACCAAAGGCCAAGCTAATCAGGGGCGCCAGCAACAAGGTCAAGACAGCCAAGACCAGACTGGGAGCAAGAGCACCCAACCAGACGCCCCATTTCCAGACAGCATGCCATTGATAACCCCGGGCGAAGAGATAGCTCTTGTCCGGCTCGTAGGTTAGGAGCAAGGGCCGACCCCAAGCCAGGCCTGCCCACCAGACTAGCAAGCAGACTGCTGACATCATCAGTCCCAAGCCTTGGGGTGGCTGGCTTTGGAGGGAAGTCAATAATTGTTGGTAATAGATACTGAAGAAACCGAAAGGCCACCAAGAGGATGAGGGCCATGTGGTCATTGAGAATGAGCCGGCTGTAGCGGCTCATGGTCTTGGCAAAGTCGCGCAGACGCCCCTGCCAGAGACTGTTCAAATCCTTCATGCCGTCACCTCGCGACTGGCCATTTGGATATAGAGTTGATCCAGACTAGCACCGGGCGCTTCTAGGGCTTCTTGCAAGTCCTCTAGGGTACCCTGAGCATAGAGGCGACCTGCCTGCATCATGAGGTAGGAGTCGGCTAGATTTTCCACCAAACCTAGAACGTGAGTGGTCAAGAGGATGGCGCAGCCGGCTTGGGCGCGGGCCTGGAGAATGTCCTTGAATTGTTGAATGGCCAAGGGGTCTAACCCCAAGAAAGGTTCGTCAATAATCAGGAATTTGGCATCGGAGACCAAGGCGCAGACAATCATGACCTTTTGCTTCATGCCCTTAGAAAAAGTGGGTCGGGAAACCAATCCAACTGCTTGTCCAAACGGAAGAGCTTGAGTAGGGGTTGAGCCCGCTCCATCACGACTGTCGGGTCCAGGCCATAGCCCAGGGCCGTCAGTTCCAGATGCTCGCGCAAGGTCAGAGCCTCATAGAGAATGGGTGTCTCAGGCACATAGGCTAGCTGGCTGGCGAAGGCCTGGTGGTTTTCCTGCAGGCTGAGGCCATCCAGGGTAATTGTCCCGGCCTGGGGCTTGAGCAGACCCAAGATGGTCTTGAGCAGGGTGGATTTGCCCGCCCCATTGAGCCCAATTAGGGCTACAATTTGGCCCCACTCAATCTGGAAGTTAATGTCTTGGATGACCGGCACCTGGCGGTAACCACTGGCCAATCCGGCTACACGAATTGTCATAGTGTCTCTTCTCCTTCAGCTAGAATCACTTGCCAGGCTGCCAAGGCTAGGCTGGTCTTGGACTGTTGGGGCAGGAGAACTTCCTGACCCTGAGCTCCCCAGGACATAGACCTGGTTCTTGTCAGAGTTGAAGCCGATGGCCGGGTTGGACACATCATTGGCGATGAGCCAGTCGGCCCCTTTCTTGCTTAACTTAGCTCGGGCATGTTCTAGCAAATTCTGGGTTTCCGCCGCAAAGCCGATGAGGACTTGCTGGCGCTTGGTCTGGCCTAGTTGGGCCAAAATATCTGGGTTTTGGACTAGGTCTAGTTGCCAGTCCGTCTGACCGGCCACTTTCTTAATCTTCTGATCATGAGGATGCTTGACCCCGATAGTCGCTGACGGCTGCAGCCATGACGACATAGTCCATTTGGTCATAGTGAGAGGTCATAGCCTGGGCCAATTCTTGGGCTGACGCTACCTCTTGGACTTGGACGCCTTCTGGTGGCAGGAGGCTTTGGGTGGTGGAGACCAAGGTGACGGTCGCGCCCAACCAGTCAGCCGCCTGGGCCATGGCATAGCCCATTTTGCCAGACGAATCGTTGCTGATGTAACGGACTGGGTCAATGCGCTCTCGAGTACCCCCGGCCGAGACAATGACCTGCTTGCCGGCTAAACTTTGAGGCAAATGGGTCCGGGCATAGAGGCGCTCGACTTGGGCCACAATGCGATGGAGTTCAGGCAGGCGGCCTTTGCCTTCATAGCCTTCCGCTAAGAAACCTGTGTCAGGCTCCATAATGGTCAGCCCATCTGCTCGCAGTTGGGCCAGGTTGCGCTGGGTCGCGGGGTTCTCGTACATGTGGACATTCATGGCCGGCACCACCAGAACGGGGGCCGTTACTGCCAAGAGGGTGGTAGTCACCACATCATCTGCCAGGCCGTGCACCATTTTGGCTAGACCATTGGCTGTGGCTGGCACCACCAGGGCTAGGTCGCACCAGTCAGCCATGGCCACATGTTGGACTTGGCTGGGCTCCCGCTCGTCAAAAGTATGAGTGAGGACCTGGCGTTTGGTCAGGACCTGCAAGGTCAGCGGCGTCACAAATTCCTGGGCCGACTGAGTCATGGCCACCTGAACTTGAGCACCCTTTTTAATTAACTGGCGGACCAGTTCTGGTACCTTATAGGCCGCGATGCCCCCCATGACAAAGACACCGATTTTTACATTTTCTAACACGCGGAGCCACCTCCAATCATTTTCCTTCTTATTTTAGCATATTCGAGCAAAAAAAGAGAGGGCCAGGCCTCTCCTCCTTAAACGCGACTGGACAAGGTTGCCAGATAGACGTCAATCTCCTCCTGGCTGATATGGCCGATGCCGCCCAGGTTGTACCAAATAGGATTGAGGAAGCCCACATCCTTGAAGGTGCCGGCCATGGTCGTGCCCCGAATGGGGTCGCCAAAGACCTGCTCCAGGTCTTCTGTAGAAGCGGCTGAAGTCGTGAAAATGTAGGTCTTACGCACCTGGCGGCTGGCTAGGAGGCGTTGATTTTCGGTCTCGAAAGCCGACTTAGGTAGCAGCACCTTATCCAGGAAGCCCCGCATAATGGCGGGCATGTCATACCACCAAATAGGATAGATGAAGATAATTTGCTCTGTCTGGTCCAAAATTTGGACATAGCGCTCTACCTGGGGATCGGTCGTCTTGCCTTCCCCATAGACGGCTAAGTCCGCGGCCGACAGAACCGGATTGAACTGGTCAGCATAGAGGTCGAGTACGGTCACCGGGTGGCCCTTAGCTTCTAGGGTGGCGACTAGGCGCTCCAAAATAGCATGGTTGAGACTGCCCTCATAGGGGTGGGCGTAAACAATGGTCGTTTGCATAGTCATCTTAGCACGTCCTTTCTCTGAGTTTGGTAGGGTTTTCCATATTGTAACATATTTTGGGGCTGATATTAAGTGAGGTGGCTAGGTAGGGGGTGCGGAGGCCGGAGGAGCTAGTGGTCCACTCGGCGGAGTGGGCCACTGGCTCGCGGCTTAGGCTCTGTTTTAGTATCTTTTGGGCGCTGGCTTCTTAGCCTTGCTATCACTCCCCTATTTATCTATTACATAGATAAATAGGGGGCAGAGCCCCCAAATTACGTGTCCAAAAGAGCACTATTTACACAAAAAAGACGAGGACAAGTCCTCGTCTTAAAATTAATTAGCGTTCAAGGTCTACACGTTGGCTGACATAGTACATGATAACAGAGCCTAGTGTCAACATAACAAATTCACTGATGAAGAGTGACAGATAGGTTGCCCAGAAGCCAGCTTCTGCTGCGCCTAAAACTAGTAGCTCTAAGGCAATGACAAACATGGATAAGGAGAAGACCAGGGTCAAGACAGCGTAACGTACAATAGTTTGTGTCTTAGCGGATGTCCCTTTGGCAAGGGCTGCGACAGCCAAGTCCCCAATCCAGCGTGCTAGCCAGAGGAAGAGTAAGGTCTGCAAGGTCCCTACGACCATGTCAACCGGTCCATATTGATAGGCATTGACGATGAAGACCCCTAAGGTCACGGCGTAAACATAGCGCTTGTTATAGAGACTGGTGAAGTTAAGCGTCTCTGCCAAGCGGAACTGAACCGGGCCAAAAGAATATGGCAGGGTCAGGAAAGTCAAAACGATATAGAGGCCGGCAACTAAGCCTGCGCGGGTCAGCTCACGACTGTCCTTCCAGTTGGGCCAACTTAGCCAACTAGGTTTAAGATGGTTATTCATATAAGTTCCTCCTTTGTAGTCCGGCTCAGGCCGACTAGTACTTACTGCGACCAAAGGATGCTAAGTGTCGCAGGGGGCTGTCCCATCATGACAGCGACCTTATCTAGTCTACCATTTTCTGGTGATTTTGCAATAGCTAATTGACACAATCTCCGTTATAATGTAGGTATCAATGCCCAAGGAGGAGTCATTATGCCCCATCTATACTTTGCCAGCCCCCCCTCTTCACCGAAATGGAGCGTGCCTTCAACGCCCAAGTGGTTGCTAATCTACGTGCTCAAGTTCCTGACCTAACCGTCTTCCTACCCCAGGAGCAAGAAGCCATTAACGACAAGAATGCCTACGCCGATTCCCAAATGATTGCCCGCTACGATACGGAAGCCGTCCTCAAGAGCGACGTCCTGGTGGCAGTCCTAGATGGTCAGATTATCGACCCAGGCGTAGCCTCTGAAATCGGCATTGCCTACCAAGCCGGCATCCCGGTTGTGGGCCTCTATACCGATGTCCGCCAACAAGGGGGCAGTCATCCTGAAAAACTCAAGGCCTTACAAGACGTCGCCGAGTCTCAATTTAGCTATGTCAACCTCTACACGACCGGCCTCATTAAGCTAAGAGGCGAGATTGTGACGGCTTCTGCTGACCTACCGGCCGCTGTCCAACGTCAACTGGCTCAAGTTGCCAAATAAATGAGCCAAGCCCGCTAAAATATGGTATGATAGTAGGGTATGCGTCAAGCTGACTTGACCCAACATGAACCAAGGAGGAAACACTTAAATGATCAACGTTTCAAACGTGAGCTTACTCTTTTCAGATCGTAAATTATTCGACGATGTGAATATTACCTTCACCCCTGGCAACTGCTACGGGGTTATTGGGGCCAACGGGGCAGGTAAATCTACCTTCCTGAAATCTTGGCCGGCGATATCGCGCCAACTACCGGGAATGTCTCCATGGATCCCCATGAGCGCCTGGCAGTCCTCAGCCAGAACCACTATGGTTTCGAAGACTTCACTGTCATCGAGACCGTGATGATGGGTCACAAGGAACTCTATGACATTATGAAAGAAAAAGACGCCATCTACGCTAAGGAAGACTTCAGCGACGAAGACGGTGTCCGCGCCGGCGAATTGGAAGCTGCCTTTGCTGAAATGGGCGGTTGGGAAGCCGAAGCCGAAGCTAGCAACATGCTGCAAGGCTTAGGGTCTTGGCAAGGATCTTCACTATAGCTACATGCGCGAGCTGATTGAAGCCGACAAGATTAAGGTGCTCTTGGCCCAAGCCCTCTTTGGCAAGCCAGACAACTTACTCTTAGACGAGCCGACTAACGGTCTGGACGCAGCCGCTATCGAATGGCTGAGCGACTTCATCTTGAACTTCCCTAACACGGTCATCGTGGTTTCCCACGACCGTCACTTCTTGAACACGGTCTGCACCCACATGGCCGATGTGGACTTCGGGAAAATCAAGCTCTATGTCGGTAACTACGACTTCTGGCTCCAATCCAGCCAATTGGCTGCTAAGATGGCCGCTGACCAAAACGCTAAGAAGGAAGAGAAGATTAAGGAACTTCAAGCCTTCATCGCCCGCTTCTCAGCTAACGCTTCTAAATCCAAACAAGCGACTTCCCGTAAGAAGATGCTGGATAAGATCACCCTGGATGACATTCAACCATCCTCCCGTCGTTACCCATTCGTAGGCTTCACGCCAGAACGCGAAATCGGCAATGACTTACTACGGGTAGAAGGCCTCAGCAAAACCATCGATGGCGAGAAGGTCCTAGACAACGTTACCTTCACCCTGCGTCGCGATGACAAAGTAGCCTTCCTCAGCCGTAACGACATCGCCCTCTCTGCCTTCTTCGACATTATCATGGGTAAGATGGAAGCAGATAGCGGTAGCTTCGAGTGGGGTGTGACTACCAGTCAAACCTACCTGCCTAAGAACTCTGGCGACGAATTTGACGGCGTGCACTTAACCATTGTGGACTGGCTCCGTCAATACGCTAGCAAGGAAGAGAGCGACAACACCTTCTTGCGTAGCTTCTTGGGTCGTATGCTCTTCTCTGGTGAAGACGTGATGAAGGAAGTCAATGTCCTATCCGGGGGCGAGAAGGTTCGCTGCATGTTGTCTAAGATGATGCTATCTAAGGCTAACGTCTTGGTATTGGACCAACCAACCAACCACTTAGACTTGGAATCTATTACCGCACTTAACGACGGCCTGATCAAATTCAAGGGCGCCATCCTCATGGCTTCCCACGACTACGAGGTTCTCAACACCACCTGTAACCGGGTCATCGAGTTGACGCCTAACGGGGCCTTCGACCGCATTGACACCACCTATGAAGAATACTTGGAAAACAAGGACGTGCAACAACGCGTCAATGACTTGTACCAAGGCAAATAAGCTATTTAAAAGAGGGCTGGCATGATGCCAGCCCTTTTTTAATCGCAAAAATTTAGATCCCAAACACGCAAAAACAAAAAAGAGTATCATCTTCCCTTCGTTGAAACCGCCCTCTTTTTGGCTTATAATATATTCAAGCAAGTTCTGTATATTTTCGTTTACATTAAATCAGAATAAGGTGATGAGAATAATGAAGAAAAATGTTTGCCCTCAGCAACTGGGAACTATCTTTAGGGAACTAAGACTGTCAAAAGGGATGACCCTTGAAGAAGCATCTAAAGGGATTGTATCTTTACCCTTCTTATCGAAGTTTGAGCGTGGTGAACACGAAATTACTTCTAACAAGTTCATACGTTTACTCTCTCGACTTAATATTTCCTACCGAGAGTTCGAATTAATACTAGGGCATTTAGAGGGATATTCTCAGACAGCATTTCTTCAACAATTAAGCACCGCTCTAGTTAATAATGATCTCGCCCTACTCAATCAACTATACGATGACCAAAAGTTACTTTTGAAGCAGTATGGTGATAGTCGATTCGAACATAACCTTATTATAATTAGCCAATACATTAATCTCTTGAACGGCTTATCATTTGAACCACATAAAATTAAGAAAATCACGGATTATCTTTACCGGGTGGAGGAGTGGGGAGAATATGAGCTTGTCTTATTTGGCAATAGCCTAAATTTTATTCCTATTGAGAAAATGTATAATCTGAGCAAAATTGCAATTAATCGCTCAGCTATGTTTTCCAAATCTCCAAAACACGTTAATGAACTAAGCATTATCATGGGCAATATCATCCATACGCTCATTGAAAACGAACACTTTGATGGCCTGAATAATTTATTTATCCAAGCAGAAAACCTCTTAAGTGGCACGGACAGTTTTGCAGAAATTAATCGCATTAATTTTTATAAGGGAATCTACCTAATAGTTCAAGGCAACTACGATAAAGGGATCTCTATTTCTCAACAGGCTATTTCCGTTCTTAATCAGATGCGTAGACCGGACTTAGCGCGTGAATACAAGGATTTCCTAGATCAATACATTGAGAGATAAAAATATCATAAGGTTTTTCTTTCGTTTATCATATAGGCAAAAAATGCCCTCTTCTCCTAAAACCTTCGGTATACTGTTTCTATCACTTAAAACTATTTAATCCTAAAATAGGCAACCTAAGAAATAGGATGGGAAAATCAATCCTAATAGTACTAATTCATAGATACTGGAGGCGCCTCATGAATCATAATTTCAAGAAGCTATGGGCAGGCCGACTATTAAGTAATTTTGGCGATAGTATATACTCACTAACTGTATCATGGTATCTCATACAAGCCACTCATGAGATTTTCTGGGTGGGGGTATTAAATGCCCTCATATACTTACCTACACTCTTCGAATTCCTAGTTGGACATATTGTTGACCGCCATAAGAAAAAGACCCTTCTTATCGCATTAGAAATCGGGCAAGCCTTTGGCTCTTTGTTACTCTTTTTATTGTTACTACTTAATATAGACTTCCCTCTATTATTATGTATTTCTGCCTTTCTATGCAGCTTATTTGGGATGAATACCTATACGACGCAAGACGCATTTTTACCGCTCCTGGTTGCTAAAGAAGATATGGATAAGTCTCAATCATACATGATAATGGCTTATCAAATGTCTGATTACTTATTTAATGGTTTGATAGGATTTGCTCTCAAAGTTATTCATCCTTTATTCCTAATCGCTACTTCTGTTGCCTCCTTTATAGGATCTGCAAGTATTTTTAATAGTATTGCTATTGATGAAGAAATCCCAAAAGTAGATTCTGAATCAAAAATCGATTGGCTAGAAGGTTTTAAGTTACTTAAAAAATATCAGATGCCTCTCTGGCTTATGCTTGGAGAGACAATTGCAAATATCATGTTTTCTGGTCTATCTATTTACATAGTGCAGCTTGCAGAAGAATGGAATGACCCTGTTTTCTTAGGTTTTTTCGGGGTCTGCACTTCCATAGGAGTCGTAATCGGTAGTGCTTTAATCACCACAAAAGCATTGGACTCCTATTCGCGTTCAACCAAGATGATTTTAGGCTCGTTATTCTATGGCATTTTTATGTTCTTAGCAAGTCTTCTAACAAAAAATCCTATCGCACTACTCTTTATGGTAGGCTTATCTTCTGTCTTCTTAGGATTTAACTACACCGTCCATAATCCATTAATTTTAGAGTTTGTTCCTGAACAATTCTTGGGACGAGTCTTGTCGGCAAAAAGTACTATAGCAGTGGGTATTATGCCGCTAGCCTCTCTAGCGTGGGGGGCTTTAGCAAACTATATTCCTACTCATGCCTTTTTTATGATTTTTGGCTTATCCTATATGCTTATTTCATTGATTTATATACTTGTTTTCCCACATCTTAAGTCACAAATACTCTAAAGCCTTCCCAAACACATTAACCTTAGAGAAAATTGCAATTGCGCTAGCCCTCTCCTTTTCCCCACAAAGAAAAGTCCCAATATATCATATATGATATATTGGGACTTTTTCATTTTCTAACGATAGAAGCCCTGCTGACACAGTGTGTCAGTAGGGGCTTGCTTATCGTCTCGAAGGCGTCCCAACCAGAGCCCACTGATTACCCATCATACGCCTTAAGAACTCAATACCTTATCTAGAGCGCACAATCTGCCCATCCTCTAGCACAAATACCGCATCATAGCGATGAGCACTCGTTTCATCTGAGTGATGAGAGATGTGTAACAAGGTGAGCCTAGGCCAGCCTAACAAGAGATTTTCTGCTTGCTTAAATGACTCTGGATCCAAGGCCGATAGTCCCTCATCCACAATTAAAATCGGCTTATGCTGCAAAAGTGCTCGGATTAAGGCGATACGTTGCTTCTGTCCACCCGACAAGGCACTTTCTTCGTTATATTGCTCTTGCTTAAGGTGGCTTACGTCAGGGAAGCGGTCGCCTAACCCGAAGGCTTGAATGAGTCGCATGACTTCTTCTTCATCACACATCTGACGTAGCGTAATGTTATCCCACATACTCCCCCACAACATCTGAGCTTTTTGTGGTACATAGGCAATGTAATGTTGAATTTGCTCGTAGGTCAACTGGTCTAAGGAACACTTATCTAACAAGACCGTCCCTGTAGGAGCGATTACGTCTCCCTGTCAAAAGAGCCACTAAGCTGGTCTTTCCAATACCGCTTTTCCCCGTTAATAAGTAGCGCTTACCCGGTTGAAGGGTTAGGTTAAGCCCTTGGAAGAGTGGCGGCTGTTCAAGCTGGCGCACTGCCACCACAGGTTGATCGGCTGAACATTCAACCACGACCGTTTCCATGACTGGTTCCTGCTCGAGCTGATGCTTGGTATCTTGTATCGCTGATAAGTCGCTCAAGGCACTAATCAACAACTGGATGGGTAATACCAATTCGAGCGAAATACTATATATGGACGTCAGCCCGCCTACAGTCAACTGCCCCTCCAACACTTGAAGCCCACCAATCCACAAGATTACCAAGGTCGTTGCGTAAAACCCTAATCCTGCTAGGACATTCACGAGTGCACTATAGGATGATTTTGTATTAGCAATACGATTTATATCAGCATAGTCACGGGTCAGATCTTCTGAATATTCCCGTTCGCTTTGGTGGTTACGCAGGAGACCGAAATTCTGTAAATAATTAACGAAACGCCGGCTATAAGCTGATTTACGGGACAGATAGTCTTGTTCTATTCTAGCTCTTATCCGTTTGAACAACAGCGGTAGCACAAGTGGAACCACAGAGGCAATGAAAATCCATACAGCCGTCACCCAGTTTAGACTGAGCAAAGCGACAGCAGCAATCAAAAATGAAATCGTCCCTTGGTAAACAGATAAGAGCGTATCATAATGGAGGCTCTTGACCTCTTCAATATCATTCGTCACTTGTGAGAGGTAGTGGGCCACATCTTGTTCAATCGCTCGTGGTCTCAAAGTCAAAATACGTGATAGCAAGGTTCCATGCAACCTAAATCCTTGACTATTTAGATAGCGAGCGTTCAAAACTTGTCTCCCATATTCAACCAATAACATCCCCAAAATAATGATGGCTGTCACCATTATCTGATAAGAGAACTGCCCATAATCTTGCGCGACCACTGCATTAAGAATGTACTGAATACGGTAATTGAATACAATATTCAGCACTGCTACTAAGGTGATACAGACTAAGGTCGACCATAAATACTTATGTTTCATTTTGTCCCCCTCTTGTGATGGCTCGATGTATCAGGTGGCAGATATTTTTTGTGGTAAGACCCACTGAGTTTAATTCTCTCTCCCATTCTAATATACCGCAGGGTATTTTATCGCTTTGGTTAACCAAAATATATGAGGCATAGTTTTAACCAGGCAAAATGTCTACTAGAAAAAAGAGTTCGGTTTAATTATACCTGTTAAGGTTACATCTATCAATCTTGGCCACACAATAGACTATATGCAATACTCATTTATAATACAGTGTCAAAATTACCCAATCACACCTAACCGCACTCTGTTTTTCCCCACAAAGAAAAGCCCCAATATATCATATATGATATATTAGGACTTTTTCATTTCTAACGATAGAAGCCTTGCTCTGGGTCATAAGGGTGCCAGAGGTCGGAACGAATCTGGTTGAAGGCCTCGTAAACCCGTTGGGACAGGCGGCCTACTTGGTCGAAGCGCGCATCATAGTCACTCCAGGAGTTGGTGTAGACGGCAATGGAATAGCTGCCGTACTGGGTCACGAAGGTGGCCACGTCATTTTGCTCTGGGAGCACCTAGACCCTGACTTGTTCCAGGAATCTGTCTCATAGAGATAGGTCCGCAGGAAGGAATGGCTGTTGAGTCGCAACTTGTCAATCAACATGGAATCCCATGGCTCGCCGTTGAGTTCATGGTTGGCTAGTTTGGCGAAGAGCCGGGCCGCATTATCTGGGGTGGTCTGGAAGCGGCCATTATCATTCTGGTAGTACTTACCTTCCAGATAGGTATCCAACATGCCCAACTCATGGGCGTGCTGGGTCACGATGCCCCCACCACCCACGGCTTCAATCAGCATATTTAGCCGCCGTGTTATCACTATAGATGGCCACATAATCGACCAGCTCGTCTAGGCTGTAAACCGTCCCTGCCGGTGACTCATTAATATGGCCGGCACCCTGGCACAATGTTAGAACCTTCCATGGCCATAGTCTGGCTTGGCTGGAGCTTGCCTTCCTTGTACTGGCGGTAAAGCTCGGTCAAGACATAGATTTTCTGCGTGCTAGCTGGGAAGAAGATTTGATTATCTACATCCACTTGGGCCATGGTCTCATTATCGACGAAGGAAGCCCCCGCCATAATGCCCATGCTGTCGATTTCCTCGCGCATGATTTGCTGGACGGTGTCAATGAGCTTACGTTCGCTATAGTTGGTTAAGACATAGTCTTGATAGGTCAAATCCTGACGAATCCAGCCCAAGTCTTGGTAGCCAATGGCCACATGGAGCCAGGTCTGGTTATCGACTACCGCTTCCTCGGTCACTTCCATAGGGAATGTCCGCATACTTGTTGGTATTGGCTAGGAAGTAGGAATTAGGCTGGCCTGGGAAAGTTGGACAGTAAGAGCCCATCCCGGCCGCGGTTGAGAATGGAATAACGAATGGACTGGCGGTCCACGTAATACATGGGTTCACTCTTAGCCTTGAGGTAGACAAAGCGGGCTTGGTAACTCGGCACGAAGGACTGGATAAAGGTCGCCTCATCAGCCCGTAGTCGAGCCGTTTCCTTGTCGATGGTTGCCTGCTGGTCTAGGCGGCCATCCTTATAGTAGGTCCACTCACTACCAGGCTGGCCAACCCAGCCCGTATAAGGCCGGCCATGGCGATAGAGGTATTCCTCCTGCTGTTGGCCCCAATACCAGGCAAAGCCATTGGCATCCGTATCGGTTACCTGACGAACCCGTCGGGCGAAGGAAGTCTCGGTACGCTTATCTAATTCTTGCTTAGTAAAATACTGGGCGCTAGGCGCTTGGTTTTCAGGTTGAATGTCGACCTGACGTAGGTCCTCAACCAATACCTCCCGCTGGGGATCCAGGTCCACCGTATAGGTATCCACCCAGTTGGCCGCCCGCGCCAAGTGCGAGCGCTCGGTCGATTGCTTCATTTGCGGCATGAGCCAGAGGAAAAAGGCTGCTGCCACTAGCACCAGACCCGCTACCAGGCCTAGGGCTAATAAATAGTAATGCTTATAGGAGCCAGGCGTCTGCTCTGTCCGTGTCTTCTTAGGCGCTTTCTGGCCCTTATGATTGGAACGGTACTGAGCCCGTGTTGGTTGACTCAAGCTGGCTGCCCCCCTTCTTGATTAGCCGGCGCAATCACAAAGCGGAAGCGTGGCAGGAAGTGCTGGAAGAGGGCCTCAGTGTAGGCTAAAGTCGGCATCATGGCTTGGAAGTCCGGATAGGAGAAACGTTCCCGTAGGGCAATCTCATCCGCCCCCTGGTTGACGGCACTGGACACGATATAGGCGTCATAGTCTAACTCGGTCAGGCCTCCCCCCTTGGTCAGCATACCACTGGCCAGCTACTAGGCGGAAGATATAGTCTTCCTCTAGGCTTTCCCGAAGGGCGTCCTGGTCGAGATCAGGGTCTTCCTCTGTCATTTCCTTGAGTTGGCTGTAGACGGTCGTTGCCATATCTTCAGCATCTAGGACATATTGAGCCGTCTCCGCAATATAAGAGGCTAGGAAAGGCAGGATATGTTGATAGAAGCGGGTCTGGATCTGACTTTGGCGGAAGAGGTCCATGGCATAGTGCTTGAGGTCGGTCAAGTTACTGACCCCTTGTAAGCCTAGTTCTGCCACCTGCTGGTCCGTCAGGCTGGTCTCTGGTTGAGCTAGCTCAGGATAGGCTTGCTTAGCGACTTGATGGATAAAGACGCGGGCCACCTCTTCCCAAGAAGGTAAATGGATATCAAAGTAATAGTCTGGCACCTGCAAGGCAGTGATTGGCAGGTAATGACTGACTTGGTTCATGGCTAAGTCTCCTCTGTTCTGAATTCACTTTACCATTGTGGCAAATTTTCCCGGATTTAGCAAGGATTTTTGACTAAAAAGGCCGGTCAATCGCCTCATTAAGGGGACGAGGAGTAGGACATGTTTGGCTCCTAAGTCTGCTAGCCCCACAATTTGTGTCGAATGGAGCACGTAATTTTGCTGACTCAGACCCTATTTATCTATGTAATAGATAAATAGGGTAAGCAAAAACCTAGCCACTGCATGGCTAGGTTTTACTGGTTAGCTTAATTAATGAAGCACCTTATTCAGGAAGCTTTGGGTCCGTTCATGGCTTGGATGGCTGAAGAGTTCTTCAGGCGCGCTTTTCTTCGACGATGAAAGCCACCGTCCATGAAGATGACGCGGTCGGCCACTTCACGGGCGAAGCCCATTTCGTGTGTGACCACAATCATGGTCATGCCGTCTTCGGCTAATCGCTTCATAACGTCTAGGACATCGCCGACCATCTCAGGGTCCAGGGCGGAAGTTGGCTCATCGAAGAGCAGGACATCTGGTTGCATGGCCAGGGCCCGGGCGATGGCCACCCGTTGCTTTTGCCCCCCAGACAGGGAGTTAGGCGCTACATGGGCCTTGTCGGCCAAGCCAACTGACTCTAAGAGATAGAGGGCTAGGGACTCGGCTTCCACCTTGGATAGGCCCTTTGAGCTCCATGGGCGCTAGGGTGATATTGTCCAAGACACTTAAGTGTGGGAAGAGGTTGAAGTGTTGGAAGACCATGCCAATATTCTGGCGAATCTTGTTGATGTCTTCCTTAGGATCGGTAATGTCCACCCCATCCACGAAGACCTTGCCCCCGTTAATTTCTTCCATACGGTTGAGGCAGCGTAACATGGTAGACTTACCGGAACCGGAAGGGCCGATGACACAGACTACTTCCCCCGGTTGAATGGTTAAGTCGATAGACTTAAGCACCACATTATCGCCGTATTGTTTCTTAAGTCCGCGAACCAGGACTTTTGGCATTTCTTGGCTGAGTTCTGTCATCTTACTTCCCTCCTTCTAAACGTTTGGATAGGCGTGTTAAGGCCGTAATGACAATCAGGTAGATGAGGCCGACAATCAACCACATAGAGCCAGATTGGTAGGTACGGGCGATAATGACGCTCCCGGTTTGAGTCAATTCGACCAAGCCGATAACCGACAGAATCGAGGTATCCTTCAGGGTAATGACGAATTGGTTGATGAAGGATGGGAATCATGAGCTTAATGGCTTGAGGCAGGATAATCTTCTGCATGGTCTTACCATAGGAGAGTCCCAGACTGCGGCTGGCTTCCATCTGACCCTTGTCAATGGCTTGAATCCCCCCGCGGACAATTTCCGCCACATAAGCCGCTGCGTTGAGACTCAGGGTGGTAATCCCGGCCACTGCCGAGCTGAAGCGCACGCCCGTCATTTGCGGAATCCCGAAGTAGATGAAGAAGGATAGGACAATCAAAGGCACCCCACGCATGAGGTCGACATAGACCGCGGCAATCCCACTCAACCAAGGGTTGGCTTGGACCCGCAAGAGGCCTAGGATAATCCCTAAGATCAGGGCTAGGGCCACTGAGATGAAGCGCAATCCACAAGGTGGTGCCTAAACCTGACAAGAGGGCTGGCCCATTCTCAGCCAGTTGACCGAAGAAGGAGTTTTGAGCGCTAGCTTCCGCATCCTCCCCAATATACTTATCTAAAATACTTTGGTATTTACCAGAAGATTTGAGGCTAGCCAAGCCACGGTTGAAGGCTGCCAAGAGCTCAGCATTCTTGCCTTTTTTAACCGCAAAACCGGTTTGGCTGGTTTCTAATTTTTCGCCGATGAGCTTGAGGCGGAGGTTACCATTCTTAATAGCATAGGCAATAACGGGCGCGTCTTCAATGGTCGCGTCACTGTTACCCGTTAAGACATCTTCATACATATTAGCCGAATCCTTGAAGGTCACCACGGTGAACTTGTAATCATCCTTCAGCTTGTTAGCCAAGTCGGCTCCGGCAGTCCCGGTTTTAACCGCGATTTTCTTGCCGCGCAAGCCTTCTAGATCCGAAATCTTGCTGTCAGCGGCTACCGCGAATTGGAGACCGGACTCATAGTAGTTATCAGAGAAGTCGAAGCTGGCCTTACGGGCATCGGTAATGGTCATACCGGCAATGGCGCCATCTACTTGGTCACTCTCCAAGGCTTGAACAGCCGCAGCGAAAGCCCAGGGGCTTGATTTCATAGGTGAAAGCCTTCTGCTTCCGCAATGGCTGCTAACAAGTCCATATCAATCCCCACATAGTTACCTGAGGAGTCTTGGAATTCGAAGGGCGCAAAGGTGGTGTCCGTCGCAATCACATAATGTTCAGCGGCTTTGACGCTTGGTACTTGTAGGCCTAAGAAGACCACCAAGACTAGCATGAGCCTTTTAATCATATCTTTCATAAACTGGTTCACTCCTTTTATATACTCCAACAGTATAGAGGACGGTCCCAGACATTGCAAGGAAGAGGTAACAAGTTATGTTAGATTATCTAACATAGGGTGCCGCTTAGAGGTCTTTCTGGAACCAGGCCACATCCTGCCAAGCATCAAACTTATAGCCCACCTTCTCGAATAAGGCTACTTGGTGATAGCCCTGTTTGAGGTGGAACTCCACACTACCCTCACCAGGATAGGCCACACAGGCGGTCACCCGCCGAATGCCCTGCTGGCGCAGGTCTTCTTCTAGGGCCGCATAGAGCTTGGCCCCGATGCCCTGACCCCGGACTGAGCGTTTGAGATAGACAGAGACTTCGGCCACATACTGGTAGGCTGCTCTGGGATGGAAGGCCGAGCCATAGGCATAGCCCACTACTTCTCCTTCCAATTCCGCCACCAAGTAGGGATAGTGGGCCAGGGTCTGCTTAATCCGCTGACGAAAATCTGACACAGAGGGCACTTCATACTCGAAGGAAATCACCGTCCGCTCCACATAAGGCCGGTAAATGGCTCTCAGGCTTGGGGCATCTTGTGGGTTGGCGGACCGAATCACGATTGACATGGCGGACATCCTCTCTGCGCTCTCTGGCTAAAGTTCCTTTCTATTGTGCCATCCAGACCCTCCTTAAAATGCAAGCCAGGTGGCCTCAGCTTACACAATAGTAACCTGGCTGTAACCAAAAAAAGGCTGAGATTTCAATCTCAGCCTTAAAAGTCTAGCTTAACGGGCTTGCATCCAGCGTTGGAATTGCTCATCGCTGGCATAGACATAGTGGCCCTCTGCTACTTGATGTTGACTTAGGGGCGCATCAGTTGCCCTCATGTTGATAAGGCTGACGCACACGTGTGCTCTCACTAATCGGGTCCGGTTGAGGAACCGCTGATAGGAGGGAGCGGGTGTATGGGTGGACAGGGGAATGATAGAGATCGTGGGCTGGGCCTACTTCTACGATTTTACCTGCGTACATCACCGCAATGCGGTCACTAATGTACTTGACCATGGACAGGTCGTGGGCGATGAAGAGATAGGTCAGGCCACGTTCCTTCTGCAGGCGTTTTGAGCAGGTTAACCACCTGGGCTTGAATGGACACGTCCAAGGCCGAAATGGGCTCATCGGCAATGATGAAGCGCGGCTTGAGCGCCAAGGCCCGGGCAATCCCTAGCCGTTGGCGTTGACCCCCTGAAAACTCGTGGGCATAACGGTTGGCATGCTCGCGGTTAAGACCCACTGCTTCCAGCAATTCAGCAATGCGGTCTGCCCGCTCCTGCTTATTGCGATAGAGGCCATGAATATCGAAAACCTTCGGCAATAATTTCCCCGGCGGTCATCCGCGGGTTGAGGGAAGCATAAGGATCTTGGAAGATCATTTGCACGTCGCGAGCGAAGGCTTGACGTTGAGCCTGAGACTTAAGGTCTGATACTGGCTTGCCGTCGAAGATGATTTGACCATCGGTGATGTCATAGAGGCCAATAATGGAACGCCCCGTCGTCGACTTACCACAACCTGATTCCCCAACCAAGCCTAGGGTCTCCCCTTCATAGACATCGAAGCTAATGCCGTCAACGGCCTTAATAGGCGCTGACTTCTTGCCAAAGTGTTGGACTAGGTTTTGAACTTCTAATAACTTCTTAGGCATGTGGCACCTCTTCTCTACGCGCTTGATAAGATTCAATCCGGTGGCGAATCACCTCAGGTAGTTCAACCTTAGGCGCCTCAGGATGGAGTAGCCATGTTTTGGCATAGTGGCCAGGACTCACCTCATAAAAAGGTGGTTCTGCCTTGTAATCAATCGCCAGGGCGTAAGGGTTACGTGGCGCAAAAGCGTCCCCTACTGGTGGATTAATCAAGTTAGGTGGCGCACCTGGAATGGTATAGAGCTCCTCGCTATCTTCACTATCCAAGTCTGGCATAGAGCCCAATAGGCCCCAAGTATAAGGATGTTTAGGATTATAGAAAATGTCATGAGAAGAGCCATACTCGACGATTTGGCCGGCATACATAACCGCCACGCGGTCAGCCACATTGGCTACTACACCCAAGTCGTGGGTGATAAAGATAATGGCATTGCCGTTCTTCTCTTGAATTTTCTTCATGAGTTCCAGGATTTGCGCCTGGATGGTCACGTCTAAGGCGGTGGTTGGTTCATCCGCAATCAAGATCTTTAGGCTCAGCCGCCAAGGCAATGGCGATGACCACCCGCTGCCGCATCCCACCAGAAAACTCGTGAGGATACTGCTTAAAGCGACGTTCTGGATCTGGAATCCCTACTTCTGCTAGGAGCTCAATGGCCCGTTGCTTAGCGGCTTCCTTGCTGACCCCTTTCTTGTGGGTCAGAATCACTTCCATGATTTGCTTACCTACTCGCATGGTAGGGTTGAGGGCCGTCATAGGGTCTTGGAAGATCATGGCGATTTCGTTACCACGGATGCTTTCCATTTCCCGTTCAGATAATTTGAGCAGGTCCTTGCCCTCGAAGAGGATTTGGCCATCTTCATAACGACCAGCAGGCTGCGGAATAAGGCGCATCAAGGCATTAGAGGTTACACTCTTACCTGAGCCGGACTCCCCTACAATAGCCAGGGTCTCGCCCTTGGCCAAGGTGAAGTCCACACCCCGTACTGCCTGTACCAGGCCGGCATAAGTCTTGAAATTAATGCGGAGATTCTTTACTTCTAACAATGGTTCAGTCATGAGATCTCCCTACTTTCTTAATTTTGGATCCAAGGGCATCCCGCAAAGCCATCGCCAATGGTATTGAAGGCGAAGATGGTAATGGAGATGAGCAAGGCTGGGAAGATAAGCCGCCATGGCGCTGTTGCCAAGGCTTCGTTCCCTTCTGAGGCCATGGTCCCCCAGCTGGCCATGGGTTGGGTAACCCCCAAACCAAGGTAGCTTAGGAAGGACTCGGTAAAGATTGCCCCCGGAATTGATAAGGTCATAGTAACGATAATGCCACCCAAGGCATTTGGAATCAAGTGGCGACGGATTAGGTGCCAGGTGCTAGCCCCCAAAGTCCGAGAAGCTAAGACATACTCCTGGTTCTTAATGGACAGGACTTCCCCCCGCACAATCCGAGCCATACGTACCCAACCAGTCAAGGATAGGGCCACAATCATTGGCAGCAAGCCCTTGTCCAGGACCACCATGACCAGGACTACGACCAAGAGATAAGGTAGCGCGGTTAAGACGTCGGCAATCCGCATCATGACATCGTCCACACGTCCACCTAAGACGCCGGCTGTTGCACCCCAGAGGACGCCGATTACTAGGTCAATGACCGCCGCAATCAAGCCGATGAAGAGGGAGATGCGAGCACCCACCCAGACACGGACGAAGACATCCCGTCCCAGGTTGTCAGTCCCGAAGAGATAGGTAGCATTTGGTGCCGTATTGTAGGACCCTGTTTGATCACTAAAGCTAATCGGCCAGAACATAGGGACAAAAATGGCCAAGAGGGCAATGACCGCTAGCAAGGCCACGCTGAAGAGGGCCAACTTGTTGCGGGCAAAGGTATGGAAGACTTGGCCCCAGAAAGGAAGTGGTCTTCTGACTTAAGACGTCGGTCTGGTCTTCTTTGATCCCGACCAACTCAAAATCTTGGGCTGTATATTCTACTTGGCTCACGCTGACTCGCCTCCTTCTAACTTAATGCGTGGATCAATCCACATATAGACAATATCCACCACTAAAACTGCAAACAAGAGCAGGATGGAATAAAAGACCGTGGTCCCCATAATGACCGTGTAGTCACGGTTGGTAATGGACTTAACGAACTGGCCACCCAAACCTGGAATGGCGAAGATGTTTTCGACAATGAAGGAACCTGTGACAACCCCAGCCAAGAGTGGCCCTAAGTAGGACACAACTGGCAAGAGGGCATTACGCAAGGTGTGCTTGAAGACAATCTTCCACTTGCTGAGGCCTTTGGCCTTGGCTAGCTTGACATACTCGGAGGTATTCTGTTCCAACATACTAGACCGGGTTAATTTGGCAATATTCCCCATGAAACCTAAGCCGAGAGCCAAGGATGGCAGAATGGTGTAGTTGAATCCTTTCCAACCAGACACTGGGAACCAGCCCAATTGTACGGCGAAGAGGTATTGGATTAAGCCCGCCAAGATAAAGGAAGGCACAGAAATCCCTAGCACCGCCACTACAGTCGCGGCATAGTCGCGCACCTTGTTATGGTAGGTGGCAGAAATAACCCCTAAAGTCGTCCCCAAACCAACGGCGATGACCAAGGCTTGCATCCCTAGGGCTAAGGATACTGGGAAACTAGAAAAGATGATGTCGTTGGTTGAACGGCCCCGGTACTTCATGGAATAACCGAAGTCGAACTTGAGAATGCCCACTAGGTAATCTCTGAACTGGATATACCAAGGGTTGCTCAGGCCATACTGCTTGTTGAGCTGGGCTTGAATGTTAGCCGGCAAGGCCTTCTCGCTGGCAAATGGGTTCCCTGGTGCAATTCGCATCAGGAAGAAGGTCAAAGTGATAATACAGAATAAGGCAATGACCATATAAATTAGGCGCTTGAAGATATATTTGCGCATGTCTACTCCTCCTCTAATAATTTAAGGGCGGGGGATCAGTATAAACCCGACCTCTTATTTGCTACTTCTATTCTCTCATTAAAATCACGGCTTAAGATTTGACTTTGACTAAGCGTGAGGATGACCTTCTGTCAGCTTTTTTGCCCATAGCTGACCCAAAAATCACCCGAAAGATTAAAAACACATGAATTAATTTTAATCTTAAATTCACCACTTGTCAATATTTTTTCCGACAATGAGCGTTTTCATGACACAAAAATATCCCCTTGCTAAGCAAGGGGATACTAGGAATCAGCCCTAATTCATGGAAGACTATTCTACTTCTAAGTATTTCAAGTCAATCTTACCAAGAGGCGATGTTGCTAGGCCCTTGATGTTGTCTTTCTTAACACTTACTTGAGTGTAGTCATAGATTGGAATAACTGGCATTTCGTCCATTAAGACTTTTTCAGCCTTCTTGAGAATTTCTAAACGTTTGTTAGCGTCAGTTTCTTTGGCTGCTTCTTCCAGGTACTTAGCGTAGTCTGCATTTTCCCAACCAGTGTAGTTGTTACCCGCATCAGCGCTACGGTATTGATCTAAGAAGGTTAAGGCATCGTTGAAGTCACCAGACCAACCTAAACGCGCCACTTGGAAGTCACCGGTCTTGAGACGATCTAAGTAAACTTGGAACTCAGAGTTGTCCAATTCTACCTTGATCCCTAAGTTCTTAGACCAACCTTCTTGGATGTATTGAGCGATAGCTGCGTGAGCTTCACTGGTGTTCATAGAAATCTTAACAGTCAATTCGCTTGGGTCCTTGAGGCCTAATTCTTGTAAACCTTTAGCCAAGTATTCTTTGGCGCCTTCATAGTCGGCATCCTTGAAGTAGTTAGCATCTGCTTCGAAGCCAGTAACTGAAGCTGGCACAATCCCCTTAGCAGGTTTTTGTTCAGCCTTGGTAATGTTAGTTACCAAACCTTGACGGTCAATAGCTAAAGCCAAAGCCTTACGGATATTGACATTAGACATTACAGAGTCCTTGGTGTTGATTTTGTAGACGTAGATAGCTGACTGTGGTGTAACATTAAGAATCCCTTGTTTCTTGAAGCCTTCAAAAGAATCTAAAGACAAGGTCCCGAATGGTGCGCTGACGAAGTCAATTTCACCAGATTGGAACATCTTAGTAACCGTTGCATCAGACTCCACGATTTGTGCGTTGACACGGTCAACCTTGACATTGTCCTTATCCCAGTATTGGTCATTCTTTTCTAAGGCTAGGTCCGCGTTGTGGTTCCACTCAGCTAACTTGAAGGCCCCGTTAGTGACATACTTGTCGCTTAAGTCGTCAGCCCAGTCAGCGTTAGCTTCTACCACCTTCTTGTTAACAGGTGCAAATGCATAGAAAGAAGTCAAGCTTAAGAAGTAAGCAGTTGGGTTGACCAACTTCACTTCTAAGGTAGTATCATCAACCGCTTTGACCCCAACTTGGTCTGCGCTCCCTTTGCCTTCGTTGTAGGCTTGTGCCCCTTCGATGACGAAGAAGAGCCTGCGTAGTCAGCCCCTGTTTCAGGATTGATGACACGTTTCCAGGCATATTCAAAGTCACCTGCAGTAACAGGGTCGCCGTTAGACCATTTAGCGTCTGAACGTAGTTTGAAGGTATAGGTCTTGCCATCTTCGCTGACTTGCCAAGATTCGGCCACACCAGGCACTTGGCTCTTGAAGTCTTGCGATTCACGGGTCAAACCTTCGAAGACGTTATGGATGATGTTCCCGCTTGGCGCATCAGACGCTTTGGCTGGGTCGATGCTTGCCATTTCTGAGGAAACAACAGTGTTGACTTCTTTACCTTGAGCGTGTGCCGGCAAAGGTGTTGGTAAGCTTGCAGCCAAGGCCAAAAAGGCAGCGCCGGCTAACAAAGATTTCTTGAGTACTTGTTTCATAAGTATCCCCCTTAGTAAAATTAAAATCACATGAGTTAATTTTAAGGGAACTCTGAATAAATGTCAATGATTTTTTAATAGCAAAGATCAAGCCCCCTTGCTAGGCAAGAGAGCTTGGTCAATCATTTAGTAAATGGCGAGGGCTCATAGAAAACTTGCTGGAGATAGAGTCCCTGTGGCGGTGCCGTTGGCCCTGCTTCCTTGCGGTTCTGAACCTGGATTAGACGCTCCAGTTCATTAACAGGACGCAGGCCATCCCCAATTTGCAGGCTAGTGCCCGACCAGAATCCGAATCATATTATAGAGGAACCCGGTCCCCTGGAACTGGAAGACCAGTTCCTGCTGGTCCTTTATCTTCCCAAACTCGGGCCATATGAACGGTCCGCACCTTGTCTTCCTTATCGGTCTTGGTCGAACAGAAGCTAGTGAAGTCGTGGGTTCCCACCACTGCCTCCAAGGCTTGATTGATTCGATCTAAGTCATAACGATAAGGATGGTGGAGACTGTAGAGGCGTTTGAAGGGATTGGCATAGGCACCTATATCCACCCGATAACGATACTCCTTACCGATGGCATGGTAGCGGGCATGGAAATCATCGGCCACCCGAGCCACTGCCACTACCTTAATCGCCGGGTCCAAGAGGGCATTGAGAGCTCTTTGCATGGCTTGTTGAGGCATAGGGGCAGGATAATCAAAATGTACTACCTGGCCCAAGGCATGGACACCCGAATCAGTCCGGCCTGACGCCACTGTGGGAATGGTCACGCCTTCTGGGCACTTGGCCATTTTGATTAGAGCCGCATCCAGATTGGCCTGAATAGAAGGGCCATTGGGCTGAACTTGGTAGCCGACAAAGCGACTACCGTCATAAGCGAGTTGAATGGCATAACGTGGCATGGCCTCACCCCACTGGCCAGAAACGGCTAGCTAACAAGGCTAAGGTCAGGACCAGCAAGGCCCAACGCACTTGTCTATCAGCTGGGCTGTAGGCCAACTGGCGATACTTGGTACGGCCTTCTGCTCCGCGATAGCCCCGCGCTTCCATGGCGGTTGCCATTTCTTCGGCCCGGTTGAAGGCGGAGATGAAAGAGGGGCACCAGAATTGGTACGACAGCCTTCATTCTCTGCATGAGGCTACCTTGATCGAACTCTACCCCACGCGAGCGCTGGGCGTTCATGATTTTCTGGGCTTCATCCATGAGGGTTGGCACATAGCGCAAGGCGATAGCCAGCATGAGGGCCAACTCGTGGGCAGGGAAGCCAAAGCGAGTCAATGGCCGCAAGAGATGTTCAATCCCATCCGTTAGCTCCAGGGGCGCTGTCGTTAAGGTTAGAATAGTAGACATCATAATAATGAGGACCAGACGCATGAAGATAAAGGCCCCACTCTCCAAACCACCAGTCGAGAGGACAAAAGGTCCCCACTGCCAGAAGACATGGCCCCCATTAGTGAAGAGAATCTGAAAGACCACGGTAAAGAGAATCAGCCAAATCATGGGCTTGACCCCATTAATAAAGAACTTAAAGGAAAGACCAGTCAACTTAATAGCCAAGAGGGTAAAGATCGCCAAAATGGCGTAACCCAACCAGGAATCGGCTAAGAAGACCGCAAAAATAAAGTAGAAAGAGGCTAGCAACTTGGTCCGTGGATCCAGTCGATGGACCCAGGAATCCATATTGATATAGCGTCCCAGTAACATTTTATCCAACATGGCCGGTCCCCCTCCTTAGCTGGAAGATGGGCCATGAGCAAGTCGGCTAAGGCTTCAACGGTCAGGGGCGCCTGGTCGATAGCTAGGGCCTGGTCCCCTAAGCGCTCCTGTAATTTCTCCAGAAACTGCATGGAGCGTGGCACATCTAAGCGCCGTTGGCGCAACCAATCCGTCTGGCTGAAGACCTGTTCAGGCGTCCCTGTCTTAGCCACCGTGCCCCCTTCCATGACAATGACATGGTCGGCATAACGGGCAACGTCATCCATTTGGTGACTGATTAAGACTAGAGTCAACTTATCCTCTTTTTGCAGGCGCATGAACATGTCCAACATTTGGGCTTGACCCAGTGGGTCTAGGCCGGCAGTTGGCTCGTCTAAGACCAACACTTGCGGTTCTAAGGCCAGAACGCCGGCAATGGCCACCCGTCGCATTTGGCCTCCACTGAGATCGAAAGGCGAGCGCTCATAGAGGTCCGGACTGATGCCGACCAGGGATAATTTTTCCTTAGCAATGGCGAGCGCGTCCTCTTCCGAGACACCAAAATTCAAAGGTCCAAACATGACATCCTTGAGGACCGTCTCTTCAAAGAGCTGGGCTTCCGGGAATTGGAAGACGACACCGACCTGCTTACGCAAGGGCTTGAGGGAAGGTAACTTAGCCGTAGATGTAACCAAGACATCCCCTAGACGTACTGAGCCCTTGGTTGGCTTAATCAAAACATTAAGGTGTTGAATCAGAGTCGACTTGCCTGAACCCGTATGGCCGATGACGGCAGTCACTTGGTGGGCTGGAATGGTTAAATTAACGTCGAAGAGGGCCGCTACCTCAAAAGGCGTATTGGCATTGTAATGGTAACTTACTTGGTCGAATACAATGGTGTGATCCATGTCAATAAGGCCTCCTCATCGAGATAGTTATCCGGCACATCCAGTCCGCGGGCAGCTAGAGCGTCCTTAAGTTTCTGTGAAAAAGGCACATCCAAGCCTTGTTCCACTAATTGCTCACCCATTAGGAAGATTTCTTCCGGTTTCTTGTCTTGAACTAGGCGGCCGCCCTGCATCATGAGGATACGGTCAGCCAAGCTAGCTTCGTCCAAATCATGGGTAATGGAAATAACCGTCAGGTTGAAGCGTTCCTTAATCTTACGGATGGCGGCAATCACTTCTTGACGACCGTTAGGGTCCAACATAGAAGTCGCTTCATCCAAGATAATAATGTCAGGTCGCAAAGCCAAGATGCTAGCCAGGGCTACCCGTTGCTTCTGGCCCCCTGATAGACGGGCAGGCTCCTTGTCCTTGAAATTCTGACATCCGAACCTCAGCCAGCGCCTCTTCAATCCGGCTAATCATCTCCTGACGTGGCACTCCATTATTCTCCAAGCCAAAGGCCACATCATCTTCTACCGTCGAACCAACAAATTGGTTGTCTGGGTTCTGGAAGACCATGCCAACTGAGCGACGCGCTTCCCAAACGGTCTCTTCGTCAATGGTTAAATCCTTAATGGTTACCTGGCCTGCCGCAGGCACGAGGAGGCCATTCATAATTTTGGCTAGGGTAGACTTGCCTGAGCCGTTTGGCCCAATAATAGCCACCCATTCGCCATCCTTGATTTCTAGGGAGACATCGGTCAGGGAATTGACCTCGCTACCATAGTAACGAAAATCGATATGCGATAGTTTTACAACGCTTGCTGCCATGTCTATTTCATCCTCTCTGCCTCTGGGGCCTCCTTGCTACTTTCATAGCTAAAGTCAGTCTCCTGTCTAGCCTTAGCTATGAAAGCAACTCACCCCCTTACTCTACCACCTGGGGGCGTCACTTTCAAGAATTTGAGTATAAGACCAAAAAAAAATCACTTTTACGATGATAGCTAGCGATTGGGGAAGCAGGGCTCCCCCAATCGTGCTATAGAGCTAGACCCTGTAGTTGGTTAGCAAGGCTACAGAATCGTCACACTCCTCATCATAAAGCGAATTCTCACTCTATTATACTAATTCGATGATTGCCATTGGGGCGCCATCACCACGACGTGGGCCGGTCTTCAAGACACGGGTGTAGCCACCTTGGCGGTCAGCGTAGCGCTCAGCGTACTCACCGAACAAACGAGTCAAGACACGTTCAACAACGACTTGATCCCCTTCAACGGTTGCGCTAGCAATCTCGTTACGCAAGAATGCTGCAGCACGACGGCGTGATGCTAAGTCACCTTTTTTACCTAAGGTAATCATTTGATCAACGAATTTACGTACTTCTTTGGCACGAGTTTCTGTGGTTTCGATACGGCCGTATACGATCACATCAGTAGTTAAGTCACGCAATAATGCGTTACGTTGTGCGCTCTTACGTCCTAATTTGCGGTATGCCATTATTCAGTTTCCTCCTTTGCTTTGAATATGAAATATCCTATACTAGTCGTCTTGGCGTAAGCTCAACTCAAGGTTAGCCAATTTTTGTTTGACTTCCTCTAATGATTTACGGCCAAGGTTACGTACTTTAATCATTTCTGCTTCTGATTTGTTAGTCAACTCTTGAATCGTGTTGATGCCCGCGCGTTTCAAACAGTTGTATGAACGAACGGATAAGTCTAACTCTTCAATCGTCATGATTAACATTTTCTCTTTTTCAGCTTCTTCCTTCTCAACCATAATTTCAGTTTGACGCGCTTCATCGTTGAGGTTAACGAAGATATTCAAGTGCTCCGTTAAGATTTTAGCGGCTAAACTTAATGATTTTTCAGGACTAATTGAACCGTCGGTCCAAATATCTAAAGTTAATTTATCATAAACGTTCTTTTGCCCGATACGGGTGTTTTCGACTTGATAGTTTACCTTCTTAATTGGGGTATAGATCGAATCGATTGGTAAGACGCCGATTGGCATGTCTTCCCGTTTGTTGTGTTCGCTCCGTACATAACCACGACCGTTGGCTACGTTGAGACGCATCTTCAATTCAGCGCCATCAGCCAGGGTGCAAATGTAGAGCTCAGGGTTGAGGATTTGCACATCGTTATCATGCATAATATCAGCTGCGGTCACAACTTTTGGACCGGTGACGTTTAATTCAATTACTTTGACTCTTGAGTGTGAAGTTTCAATGCTAATTTCTTCAAGTTCAAGATAATCGTTGGAACATCTTCCACGACACCTTCAACTGTAGCAAATTCATGCAGTACTCCATCAATCTGGATGCTAGTAACAGCGGAACCAGGTAATGAAGATAATAAAATACGACGTAATGAATTTCCAAGGGTTGTTCCATATCCACGTTCAAGTGGTTCAACGACAATTTTACCAAATTTGGCATCGTCACTGACTTCAATCGTTTTAATTTCTGGCTTTTCAATTTCGATCATCGATTATATTCCCCTTTCAAAACGTTAGTCTTGGTAATAACGCGCTTCACAGTTGCTTGAGTCATCTAGATTATACGCGGCGACGTTTTGGAGGACGGCAACCGTTGTGAGGAATAGGGGTAACGTCGCGGATGGCGGTTACTTCTAAACCTGTAGCTTGCAATGAACGAATTGCTGACTCACGACCTGAACCTGGGCCTTTTACTGTTACTTCAACAGTCTTCATCCCGTGATCCATAGCACCTTTAGCAGCCACTTCTGAAGCCATTTGTGCAGCGAATGGGGTAGATTTCTTAGAACCACGGAAACCTAATGAACCTGCGGATGACCATGAAATAGCATTACCATTCACGTCAGTGATCATAACAATAGTGTTGTTGAATGTAGAGCGAATGTGTGCTACACCTTTCTCGACATTTTTTCTAACACGACGGCGACGACGTGCAACTTGTTTTTTCTTTGCCATGAAGTTTATACCTCCTTCATTCTATATTCGAGTATTATTTTTTACCAGTGACCATTTTCTTAGGTCCTTTACGTGTACGAGCGTTGTTCTTGGTGTTTTGACCACGAACTGGCAAGCCACGACGGTGACGTAAGCCACGGTAAGAACCGATTTCTTGGAGACGCTTGATGTTCAAGCTAATTTCACGACGTAAGTCCCCTTCAACTTTGAGGCCGTCAATGATTTCACGGATACGGTCGAGCTCATCGTTTGATAAGTCCTTAACGCGAGTGTCTTCAGAAACGTTTGCTTGTTTTAATACTTGTTGTGCAGTTTTCAAACCAATACCGTAGATGTATGTTAATGAGATTACTACACGTTTTTCACGCGGAATATCTACTCCAGCAATACGAGCCATTTATCTGGCACCTCCTTCTTATTAACCTTGACGTTGTTTATGTTTTGGATTTTCGCAAATTACCATCACATTGCCGTTGCGACGAATGATTTTACATTTTTCGCAAATTGGCTTTACAGATGCTCTAACTTTCATCTTAACTAATTCCCTCCTTAAATTCGAAACGGAACGGTTTACTTAAAGCGGTAGGTAATACGACCACGTGTCAAATCGTAAGGAGATAATTCAATCGTTACCTTATCTCCTGGTAAGATGCGGATGTAGTTCATCCGGATTTTACCTGAAACGTGAGCCAGTATTTCATGCCCATTCTCTAATTCAACCTTAAACATTGCATTTGGTAAAGTTTCAATGACTGTACCTTCAACTTCAATTACATCATCTTTAGCCATTCATACTTCCTCCTCTTACCAACTTACTGTTAGGCTATTGTGCCACTGAGGACAAAATCTGGCGGATATCTTCGTAGACCTTGTCGATGGCTTGTTGACCATCCACTCGGTGAAGAAGCCCACGTTCCTCATAATAATCCAGTATTGGTCGAATTGATTCCATTTGGAGATTGATACGATATGCAACTTTCTCAGGCTTGTCATCTTCACGTTGGTAGAAATCACTGGCACCACAATTGTCACAGACACCTTCAACCTTCGGTGGGTTGTAGAGTTTGTGGTAGGTTGCCCCACAGTTGCGGCAGATGATTCGGCCACTCAAGCGATCCTTGAGGACTTCTGGATCTACATCGATATAGATAACGGCATGGATTGGAGAGTTTAACTCCACCAAGTTTTGATCAAGCGCTTGAGCTTGTGCGCTTGTCCGTGGGTAGCCATCCAACATGAAGCCTTGGGCTTTCACGTCGTCTTGGGCTAAACGTTCACGTACAATGGCGTTGGTCACTTCGTCAGGAACCAAGTTCCCGTTGTCAGTGTAAGCCTTGGCTTGGAGCCCAAGTGGGGTTTCGTTCTGAATCGCAGCACGGAAATGTCCCCAGTTGCAATATGTACGATTTGATAATCTTTTACTAGACGTTCACTCTGTGTCCCTTTACCGGCACCAGGCAAACCCATTAATAAAATATTCATCTTGTATCTTCCCTTTACTTCTATTTGACACATGATTATTGAATGAATCCTTGATAACGGCGTTTGATAACGCGCCCTTCGACCTGCTTAGCAGTCTCAATGGCAACCCCGACCACAATCAGCAAGCTAGTCCCGCTGAGTGAGATACGTGACGTTAAGTTCCAGAAGAACCCTGCCACAATCGGCAATACCGCAATCAAAGTCAAGTAAAGTGCGCCTACTCCGCTCAAGCGGTTGATAACTTTGGTTAAGTAAGTTTCGGTATCTTTCCCAGGACGTACGCTTGGAATGTACCCGCTCGACTTCTGCAAGTTCTCGGCAACTTTCTCCGGATTCACTTGAATCAATGAATAGAAATAAGTAAACGCAATTAATAGGACAGTGTAGAAGATTACACCGTAGAGTGTTTGGTAGTCGAAGAGTTGTACCAGGAAGTCCATCCATGGGTTCGTCCGATCGACTGTCACAAACGAGAATATCATCTGAGGTGTTGTAATGAACGAGCTAGCGAAAATTACTGGAATAACCCCAGCTGAGTTAATCTTAAGCGGGAGGTGAGCTGAGTAGCGCGCCCCTGACGCTTTCTTAGAATAATGGATTGGGATACGCAATTGAGCCCGTTCCATTAAAACGATAATCACAATTAAGATGACGATGACCAAGATAATGGCTGCCAATGACAGCATGTTGGTCATAGCATGATCTCCACCATTTACCAGATGGCGTTGGAGATAACCCATCAATTCCTTAGGCACTTCCGCAACAATCCCGGCCATGATAATCATGGACAAACCGTTACCAACACCGCTTCGGGTAATCATCTCACCCAACCAGACCAAGAACATGGAACCAGCTGTTAAGATAAGGGCAATCGTCAGGTAACGCATTGTCGTTGGGTTGGCAATCAAGCCCAGACGCGCCATCCGGTTAAACCGAGGGCGATACCGTAAGATTGTACTAAACCAAGGGCAATGGCAACATAAGTGGTCCATTGGTTGAGCTTACGACGCCCAACTTCCCCTTGCTTAGCCCATTCAGTAAACTTAGGCACGATGTCCATTTGTAATAACTGAATGATGATTGAGGCGGTAATGTATGGAGAAACCCCCATGGCGAAGAGCGAGAAGCGCTTCAAGGCACCGCCACCGAAAGTGTTTAATAAGCCTAAGAGGCCGCTCTCAGCGAAAGTGTTAATCGCTGAAACTCGAACCCCAGGTACAGGAATATGTGAGCCTAATCGGAATACCGCAAAAACGAAGAGCGTGAAAAAGATGCGACGACGCGTATCTTTATCCGCAAATGCATTTTTAATGAAGGTAAACATTAGATCACCTCGATTGATCCACCAGCTGCAGTAATTGCTTGCTCTGCACCTTTAGAGAATTTGGCTGCTTGAACAGTTAATTTTCTTTCAAGTTGACCATTACCTAAGATTTTTACTCCTGATAATTCTTTCTTAACGACACCTGCTTCAACTAAGAGAGCTGGTGTAACTGTCGTACCGTCTTCGAAGCGGTTGAGAGCTTCCAAGTTAACGACTGCATATTCTTTACGGTTGATGTTGTTGAATCCACGTTTTGGTAAACGACGGAACAATTGAGTTTGTCCACCTTCGAAACCTAAACGTACGCCACCGCCAGAACGGGCTTTTTGACCTTTTTGACCGCGACCAGCAGTTTTACCGTTACCGGAACCTTGACCACGACCGACACGGTTACGTTCTTGACGTGAACCTTCAGCAGGTTTTAATGTATGAAGTTTCATTCCTGTGGCACCTCCTTGTATTAGTCTCTAATTTTTATGCTTCTTTTACTTCAACTAAGTGACTGATCGTATTGATCATCCCACGAACTGCTTCGTTGTCTGGTTTAACAACTGTTTTGTAAGTCTTAGTTAAACCTAAAGCCTTAGCAGTTTGGATTTGATTTTTAGGACGACCGATCAAGCTGCGTTTCAATTGGATTTGTAAGTTCGCCATTTGATTGTCCTCCTTAGCCTAAAATTTCTTCGACTGATTTGCCACGTAAAGCAGCAACTTCTTCAGCTACTTTCAATTGTTTCAAGCCTTCTACAGTCGCACGCACCATGTTGATTGGTGTGTTAGAACCAAGAGACTTACTTGTTACGTCAGCTACCCCTGCTAATTCCATTACGGCACGAACAGGACCACCTGCTGCAACCCCAGAACCGGCTGGTGCTGGTTTGATTAAGACACGACCACCACAGAATTCGCCAATTGCTTCGTGAGGAATTGTGGTTCCGGTCAATGGTACTTCGATTAAGTTTTTCTTCGCATCTTCGATAGCTTTACGGATTGCTTCTGGAACTTCTTGAGCTTTACCAGTACCAAAGCCAACGTGACCGTTCTTGTCACCGACAACTACTAAAGCTGAGAAACGTAGACGACGTCCACCCTTAACAACTTTGGTAACACGGTTAATCGTCACAACGCGTTCTTCGATGTTTTCCAAGGTATTTGGATTGATGTGAACCATGAACTAGTGTCCTCCTTCTATTAAAATTCTAGGCCGTTTTCACGAGCTGCTTCAGCCAAAGCTTTCACACGACCGTGATATAGGTACCCACCGCGGTCGAAGACAACTTTTTTGAAGCCTTTTGCTACCGCACGTTCAGCAACTAATTTACCAACAGTTGAAGCTTGTTCAACTTTGGTCCCTGTTACTGATTTGTCATTACTAGAGGCACTTGCAAGCGTCACACCCGCTACGTCATCAATTAATTGAGCGTAGATGTGCGTGTTGGAACGGAACACGTTCAAGCGTGGGCACTCAGCAGTACCAGAGATTTTGTTTCTTACGCGAGCATGTCTTTTACGACGTACTTTGTTTATCTGGTTTTGTAATCACAATTTTCACCTCTTTAAGTTTAAATTATAGGAGAAGATCAGGACCGGTCTATTACTTACCAGTCTTACCTTCTTTACGACGTACATATTCGTCAGTGTAACGAATCCCTTTACCTTTATATGGTTCTGGTGGACGTACGCCACGGATGTTGGCTGCTAATGCGCCGACTTTCTCTTTATCGTAACCTTCTACGATAATTTTAGTGTTTGAAGGAACTTCAAAGTCAGCACCTTCAAGTGGTTCGAATTCAACTGGGTGAGAAAGACCCACGTTCAATACTAATTTGTTACCTTGTTTTTGAGCACGGTAACCGACCCCGATAAGGTCTAATTCTTTCTTGAAGCCATTCGCTACACCTTCAACCATGTTGCTGAAGACAGAACGCATAGTCCCGTGTAATGAACGGTTTTCTTTTGAATCATTTGGACGAGTGAAGACTACTTCATTCTCTTGAACTTCCAACGCAATGTTTGGGTGGAAGTCACGTGTCAAAGTACCTTTAGGGCCTTTTACAGTCACTGTATGACCTTTTACTTCGACGGTTACGCCTGCTGGAATCACGACTGGTTTTTTACCGATACGACTCACAGGGCTGCACCTCCTCTTTCTTATTTCTAGTTATCTTGAATATGAATAGATTAGATTACCAAACGTAAGCTAATACTTCGCCACCGACACCAGCTTGACGAGCTTGTTTGTCAGTCACAACACCGTTAGAAGTTGAGATGATGGCGATCCCTAAGCCGTTTAATACCTTAGGTAGGTCTTCTGATTTGGTGTAGATACGCAAACCAGGTTTTGAAATACGCTTGATGCCAGTGATAACTTTTTCGTTGTTACGGCCGTACTTCAAGAAGATGGTGATTTCACCTTGTTTGTCGTCTTCTGCGACTTCATAGTTTTTGATGAAACCTTCTTGTTTCAAGATTTCAGCAATCGCTACTTTGATTTTTGAAGATGGTGCTGATACAGTCTTGTGTCCTACGCTGTTAGCGTTACGGATACGAGTTAAGAAATCAGCAATTGGATCTGTCATAACCATGTTGTATTTACCTCCTCTTTGTTCAGTATGGATTACCAGCTGGCTTTTTTCACGCCAGGGATTTGTCCTTTGTAAGCAAGTTCGCGGAAGCAAATACGGCAAAGTTTGAATTTACGATATACGGAGTGTGGACGTCCGCAACGCTCGCAGCGCGTATACTCTTGAACTTTGAATTTAGGTGACCGCTTGTTTTTTGCAATCATTGATTTTTTAGCCAATGTTCATTCGCCTCCTTGTCTTATTTGGAAAGGCATGCCTAATTCTTTAAGTAAAGCATGTGCCTCTTCGTCAGATTTCGCAGTTGTTACGATAACGATGTCCATCCCGCGGACTTTATCAACGTTATCATAGTTCACTTCAGGGAAGATAAGTTGTTCTTTGATCCCTAAGGTGTAGTTCCCGCGGCCATCGAAGGCTTTGTTGCTGACACCGTGGAAGTCACGAACACGCGGTAAAGATACAGTGACTAACTTGTCTAAGAAGTCGTACATACGCGCACCACGTAGGGTCACTTTACACCCGATTGGCATACCTTCACGGAGACGGAAGCCCGCGATGGATTTCTTAGCTTTGGTAATCACTGGCTTTTGACCAGATAATAAAGTGAGTTCGTCAACAGCTTTTTCTAAGTTCTTAGCGTTAGCTACTGCGTCACCCACACCCCATGTTGATGACGATCTTTTCAACTTTAGGTACTTGCATTACAGAAGTGTAGTTGAATTGTTCGATCAATTTTTTAGTTACTTCGTTTGAGTATTTAGCTTTTAAACGATTTTCCATGTAGTGTTAATCCTCCTCTCGCTATTGATTAGATGGTTTCGTTAGATTTCTTCGCGAAACGGACTTTCTTGCCGTCTTCGAAACGATAACCCACACGTGTTGCTTCCCCTGATTTAGGATCAACGAGTTTAACGTTAGACACGTGGATTGGTGCTGGGAATTCTTCGATCCCGCCTTGACCTGCTTGAGAAGGTTTAACGTGCTTCTTGGCAATGTTCAAGCCTTCTACGACTACGCGGTCTTCTTTTGGTAAAGTACGTAAAACAGTCCCTGTTTTACCTTTATCTTTACCTGCAATTACTTTAACTGTATCGCCTGTTTTGATACGCATGAATAGTTTCCTCCTTCGTTAATATTTCTTATAAAACTTCTGGAGCTAATGAAACAATCTTCATGTAGTTGTTATCACGCAATTCACGTGCAACTGGTCCAAAGATACGCGTACCACGAGGGCTCTTATCGTCACGGATGATGACGCAAGCATTTTCGTCAAACTTGATATAAGAACCATCTTTACGGCGAGCTCCTGATTTAGAACGTACGATTACTGCTTTTACGACGTCACCTTTTTTAACAACTCCACCTGGCGTTGCTTGTTTAACCGTTGCAACGATAACATCCCCGATGTTAGCAGTTTTGCGGTTAGAACCACCTAATACACGGATTGTTAACACTTCACGTGCGCCAGAGTTGTCAGCAACTTTTAATCGACTTTCTGTTTGAATCATTTCGATGTCCTCCTTCCGAGATATACTTGGTTAATTAGATAATGACTGCTTCTTCAACAATCTCTAATAAACGGAAGCGTTTCGTAGCTGATAATGGACGAGTTTCCATAATGCGCACGATGTCGCCTTCTTTTGCACGGTTTTCTTCATCATGTGCTTTATATTTCTTAGAATATTTAACGCGTTTACCGTATTTAGGGTGAGTCTTACGAGTTTCGACTAAAACCGTGATGGTTTTGTCCATTTTGTCGCTCACGACACGACCTTGGTAAACTTTACGTTGGTTGCGTTCTGTCGTCATTGATGTTAGCCTCCTTTGCTGGTTTATTTAGACAATTCTTGCTCGCGTAAAGCAGTTTTGATACGTGCGATAGATTTACGTACAGTGCGTAAACGTGCTGTATCTTCTAATTGTCCTGTTGCTAATTGGAATCGAAGGTTGAAGAGTTCTTTCTTCAACTCAGCTTCACGTTCAAGCAACTCAGCAGTGGATAACCCTTTGATTAACGCTTTAAATTCATTAGTTTTCATTCGATTCACCACCATATTCTTCACGTTTTACGAACTTGGTCTTAACTGGTAGTTTATGCGATGCTAAACGTAATGCTTCACGTGCGATTTCTTCAGATACACCCGCTACTTCAAACATAATCTTGCCACGTTTAACTGGTGCTACCCAACCTTCAGGTGCCCCTTTACCAGAACCCATACGAACCCCGATAGCTTTTGCAGTATATGATTTGTGAGGGAAGATTTTAATCCATACTTTCCCACCACGTTTCATATAACGAGTCATCGCAATACGGGCTGCTTCGATTTGACGGTTTGTGATCCAGTGAGATTCAGTAGCTCGTAAGCCGTATTCACCGAAATCAACTTGTTTACCACCTTTAGCTTCTCCGCGCATTTTACCACGGAATTCACGACGGTGTTTTACACGTTTTGGTACTAACATTGATTAGTTCCCTCCTTTCTCAGAGTTTTTCTTTTGTGGCAATACTTGGCCACGGCAGATCCAAACTTTAACTCCTAACTTACCGTAAGTAGTGTCCGCTTCTTCCCATGCGTAGTCGATGTCGCTACGTAAGGTATGGAGTGGTACAGTACCTTCAGAGTATGCTTCGCTACGCGCAATATCTGCACCGTTCAAACGGCCTGATACCATGGTTTTGATCCCTTGAGCGCCAGCTTTCATAGTACGTTGGATAGCTTGCTTTGAGCACGGCGGAAAGCCACACGGTTTTCTAATTGACGTGCGATATCTTCAGCAACCAATTTAGCGTCTAAGCTTGGTTCTTTGATTTCTACAACGTTGATAAAGACTTTCTTGCCGGTTAATTTGCTTAATTCCGCACGGACTGCATCGATTTCGGAACCACCTTTACCGATGACCATACCTGGCTTAGCAGTGTGAACAGATACAATCACACGGTTAGCAGCACGTTCGATTTGGATGTTAGAAACTGATGCTTCTTTTAATTTCTTGTATAAGAATTTGCGGATAGCTAAATCTTCGTGTAAGTATTCAGCAAAGTTCTTGTCTGCATACCATTTAGCGTCCCAGTCGCGGATGACGCCGACACGCATACCAATTGGATGTACTTTTTGACCCATTGATTAAGCCTCCTCTTTCTCAGATACCACAACAGTGATGTGGCTTGTACGTTTGTTGATTGGTGAAGCTGAACCTTTCGCACGTGGGCGGAACCGTTTCATGGTTGGGCCTTCGTTAGCGAATGCTTCACTCACGTATAAGTTTTCCAAGTCAAGATCGTAGTTGTGGTCCGCGTTAGCGATAGCAGACATCAACACTTTCTCAACGATTGGGGCACCTGCTTTAGGTGTGAATTTTAAGATGGCAATTGCTTCGCCAACTTTTTTACCTCGGATAAGATCTAAGACTAAGCGAACTTTACGAGGCGCAATGCGAACTGTTCTTGCAACTGCTTTGCAGATGTAACTTGGTTAGACATCTTGTTTTCCTCCTATAAATTAGCGTTTCTTAGATTTCTTGTCGTCAGCTGCGTGACCTTTATAAGTACGAGTTGGTACGAATTCACCTAATTTGTGACCTACCATATCTTCTTGAACATATACAGGCACGTGCTTGCGGCCATCATAAACGGCAATGGTTAAACCAATGAAGTTAGGGAAGATGGTTGAACGACGTGACCAGGTTTTAATAACTTGTTTCTTTGTGCTTTCTGCTTGCTCTTCCACTTTTTTCATTAAGTGCGCATCACAGAAAGGTCCTTTTTTCAAACTACGACTCACAATGAAGCCTCCCTTCGATTATTTGTTACCGGCGCCTATTATTTTTTACGGCCGCGGATGATTAACTTGCTAGATTTAGCTTTCTTAGAGCGGGTTTTCTTACCAAGTGTTGGTTTACCCCATGGAGACATCGGAGATTTACGCCCGATTGGTGCACGACCTTCACCACCACCGTGTGGGTGATCGTTAGGGTTCATTACGGAACCACGAACTTCAGGACGTTTGCTCATCCAACGTGCACGACCGGCTTTACCGATGTTTACTAATTCGTGTTGTTCGTTACCAACAACCCCGATAGTTGCACGGCAAGTTGATAAGATCATACGAACTTCACCAGAGTTCAAACGAACTAAAGTGTATTTACCTTCGTGACCCAATACTTGAGCGCTAGTACCAGCAGAACGGATTAATTGACCGCCTTTACCTGGTTTTAATTCGATGTTGTGGATCACAGTACCTTCAGGGATGTTTGCTAATGGCAATGCGTTCCCGATTTGGATGTCGGCATGTTCACCAGATTCAATTTTTTGGCCTACTTTTCAAGCCTTTTGGTGCCAAGATGTAAGTCTTGATCCCGTCTTCGTAGTGTACCAACGCGATGTTAGCGGTACGGTTTGGATCGTACTCGATGGTTGCGATAGTCCCTACTACGTTGTCTTTGTTACGTTTGAAATCGATGATACGGTAAGCGCGTTTGTTACCGCCACCTTGATGACGAACAGTGATTTTACCTTGGTTGTTACGGCCGGCTTTTTGTTTTTGTGAAGATAACAATGTCTTCTCTGGTTTTGATGCAGTGATTTCGCTGAAATCATAACCAGTCATGTTACGACGACCGTTAGAGGTTGGTTTGTACTTTTTAATCGCCACTCTTATTCCCTCCTACTTACTCATTTTCTAGGTGATTATTCAGCTTCGTTAGCGAATAATTCGATGTCTTTTGATTCAGCAGTCAAGGTTACGACTGCTTTCTTGTACTTACGAGTGAAACCAGCGTAACGGCCCATGCGTTTTGCTTTACCGTCAACGTTGATCGTGTTAACTTTCTTAACTTTAACCCCTTCAAACATTGCTTCAACCGCTTGTTTGATGTGAGTTTTGTTAGCACGACGGTCTACTTCGAACGTGTATTTTTTCTCGTCTAAACCAGCAACTGATTGTTCAGTGATGACTGGGCGTAATACTACTTCTGATAATTGCATTATGCTAAAGCCTCCTCTACGGTTGAAAGTGCTGCTTTAGTGATGACAAGTGTGTCGTAGTTTACAACGTCTAATACGTTCACGTTGCCTTCGTCGATCACTTTCACGTTAGCTAAGTTACGTGCTGAGAAGTAAGCGTTGGCGTTAGTCCCTTCTAATACTAAGAGAGTTTTCGCATCTACTTTAAGGTTGTTCAATACTGACTTGAATTCCTTAGTTGATGGAGCTGCAAAGCTGAGTTCATCAACAACTACTAACTTGCCTTCTAATACTTTCTGAGATAATACAGATTGTAACGCTAAGCGGCGTACTTTCTTTGGTAATTTATAACTGTATGAACGAGGTGTTGGACCAAATACGGTACCCCCACCAACCCATTGTGGTGAACGGATAGAACCTTGACGTGCACGGCCAGTCCCTTTTTGTCTCCATGGCTTACGGCCACCACCGCGTACTGCGGAACGGTTCTTCACCGCGTGAGTCCCTTGACGTAAAGATGCACGTTGCATGATTACTGCGTCGAAGATTACGTCTTCGTTAGGTTCAACCCCAAATACAGCTGCATTCAATTCGATTTCGCCGATTTGTGAACCGTCTTGTTTAAATAAACTTACTTTTGTCATTTACTCGTTCCTCCTTCCTCGAATTATTTAACTGTTTTAATTGCTTGTTTGATTTCAACGAGTGATTTCTTGGCACCTGGGACATTACCCTTGATCAAGATTACGTTGTTTTCTACGTCAACCGCTACAACTTCCAAGTTTTGGATGGTTACGCGTTCGCCACCGGTTTGACCTGGAAGGCCTTTACCCTTGAAGACGCGTGATGGGAACGAAGCCCCACCCATCGAACCTGGACGACGGTGGTAACGAGAACCGTGAGCCATTGGACCACGTGATTGGCCATGACGCTTGATCGCACCTTGGAATCCTTTACCCTTGGATGTACCCGTCACATCGACGATGTCGCCAGCTGCGAAAGTTTCCACTGTGATTTCTTGTCCTACTTGATATTCTCCAAGCTCAACTTCGCGGAACTCGCGAATGAAGCGCTTAGGAGTAGCGTTTGCTTTTGCTACATGACCTTTAGCAGGTTTGTTTGACAATACTTCACGCAAGTCTTGGAAACCTAATTGAACCGCTTCGTAGCCATCGTTTTCCATGGTTTTAACTTGTAATACCACGTTTGGAGTAGCTTCGATAACAGTTACAGGTACCAATTCACCGTTCTCAGTGAAGAATTGAGTCATCCCTACTTTTTTACCTAAGATTCCTTTGGTCATGAGTACACCTCCATTTTTCTAAAATTATAATTTGATTTCTACGTCTACACCGCTAGGTAAGTCTAATTTCATCAAAGCATCAACTGTTTTGTTAGTTGGTTCTAAGATATCGATTAAACGTTTGTGTGTACGCATTTCGAATTGTTCGCGAGAGTCTTTGTATTTGTGAGTCGCACGAATCACGGTATATAAAGAACGCTCAGTTGGCAGTGGGATTGGCCCCGCTGTCTTCGCTCCTGTTCTTTGTGCTGATTCTACGATTTTGCTTGCTGCTAAATCCAATGCACGATGCTCGTAAGCCTTCAAGCGAATCCGAATTTTTTTGTTTGCCATTTAGATTTCCTCCTTCGTCAATTTTGATAAAATGACTTGCTCCACAAGAATTTCCAACCTCACCCGCCCGTGGCAAAGCGTCCGGGTGTGTCGCAACCTCTCGCTTCATAGCTGTCTTCCCCACCTCTAAGAGGGGGCATGTCCTGCGATGGGCACACTGGTACCCATTAAGGCACAATCATTATTATAGCGTAGGAATACTTGTAAATCAAGGCTTTTCTCAAGTTTTTTTGGGCTTTTTGTATGTTTTCGTTTTCATGTCGGATGATGGCGATTTCTCTGTTACCCGGTCGATAAAACTTCACCTTTTAGGTGATGTTTCGACTGATTTTTTGGCCTTTTGGACACAAAAATAGCCAAGGCCCTCTCAGGGGCACTTGGCTAAAAATAATAATGGCTATTCCGCAAAATCTACGTCGATGGCCTTGGTCAGAACATCGCAGTAGCTATAGGAGACACACGCTAGGGTGTTGGCCTCTTGCTCTAAATCAACAACGAAGACAGAACGATAGGTTTCTTTCAGGACGCCTCGGCGCGTACGCTTCTTGTTACGACCGAGTTGGACGGTGATAATTACTTTTTCGCCGATATTTGATCCATGAGGGATTTAATCTCGGCAATTTCTTTTGGCATAAGCCTCACCTCTTTCCTACCATTATAACACAGTTAGGTAGACTAACCTAGGAAAGGTCGGCAACTTATCCTGAAAAAGCTGACAACGTTCGCCTTTTGCTAATTTTTAGCCTTATGAGCCTCAAAGGCGGCCTCTAAGTCAGCGAAATCCATAAGGCTGAGGCTCTCAGCTCGGCGATTAGGCTCAATGCCCGCCTGGTCGAAGACCTGACGCAAGCCCTCTTCGCTGAGCAGGCCCGGCACATAGGCCGACTTGAGGTTGTTCCATAAGGTCTTGCGGCGTTGCTTGAAGCCCGCTTGGACAAAGGCTTGAAAGGCTTCCTTATCGTTGACTTGGACCAAGGGCGCTGGCCGGCGAGTCAACTTGAGCACGGCAGAATCCACATTTGGCTTAGGGATAAAGACATTCTTAGGTACAATAAAGGCAATCTCGCTCTCCATATCCAGTTGAATGGCCACTGACAGGGAACCATAGGCCTTGGTGCCCACAGCCGCCGTCATCCGCTCAGCAACTTCCTTTTGCATCATCATGACTAGCGACTGGAAGGGCAGATTGCTCTCAATCAGGCGCATGATGATAGGCGTGGTTATATAATAAGGAAGATTTGCCACCACGACTAGTCGGGACTGGTCGTGTAGCCAGGCATATTCTGGGCTAGCGAAATCCACAGACAGGATATCTTGGTGGACCACTTGGACATTGTCGCAGTCCACTAGCGTTTCCTGCAGGATGCCCACAAAACGCTGGTCAATCTCGAAGGCCAAGACTTGCTTAGCATGGCGAGCCAGGTATTGGGTCAAGGCACCGATGCCGGGGCCAATCTCGATGACTGTGGTATCTGCATCGACTTGGCCAGCTTCAATCATCTTCTCTAACATCCGGGGCTCGATTAGAAAGTTCTGACCCAGACTCTTTTTCATTTGAATATCGAAGCGACGCATAATCTCAACCGTACGGGTCGGCGTCGCAATTGGCCGGAATTCTCTCATTCTCGGGTCCCTCCTTGGGCTTGATCTAGGACTTGGACGAATTCACCCAAGCTAGCCTGGTCGATGCCATAGCGTTGCAGTTGGCGCTGCAATTGCTTGGCGTTGGTATAACCTAAATTAAAGTGCTGACTGACAGCCTGACGACGCGCCTTAGCACCCGGACCTGCGGTCAGCCCCCACTGGGCCAGGCAGCCCATGGGAATTAAAGCCACTAAGTCCCCCTCAGCCGGGGTCATGACCTGACTTAGGGCTTTGGCGAATCTCTTGGGGGCTAGCATGTTCCACCCCCTAGGCTCTTGCCTTGACCGCCAAAGGCAGCCGTCCGACTAATATGGGCTTGCTTAGCGCTTGGCACCGCCTGGGTCACCAGTCGTCTGAGACGCTCACCCTTGGTAGTCAGGATCTGTCAAGACGATAATGCCATGGGTCTTAGCAGCTTCTACAATTTGTGCCAAGACCGGAGCCTCTAGGGCAGAGCCCCCTGTCTCAATGGTTTTGACTCGTTGGGCCAAAGGTCTCAATCAGGCGTTTGGTATCATCGCGCCCTTCGACCACAATAGACCTCTTGGGGCATGGCTTGACTCATTGGTCCCACCCCTCAGGCCACCACTGGAAGAGACGGCAGGCATTGCCCGTCGTCAATTTAGCTAACTCCTCCAGACTCATGTCTCGTACCTGGGCCAGACACTCCGCCACATAACGGACATAGGCTGGCTCGTTTTGCTTGCCACGCTTAGGCACGGGCGCCAAATAGGGGGCATCGGTCTCAACCAAGAGACGCTCTGCCGGCACTAGGGCCGCCGCTTGACGGACTGCCTCGGATTTCTTGAAGGTCAAGACCCCACTGAAGCTAATATGCATGCCAAGGTCTACAAAACGCATGGCTTCTTCAGCTGTCCCACCAAAGCTATGCATAATGCCACCCGCAGCCGGCAGGCCTTCTTGCTTGAGAATCCGATAGGTGTCTTCAGTTGCATCACGATTATGGATGGTAATGGGCAGACCGTGTGACTTGGCAATGGCAATCTGGCGCCGGAAGACCTGGGCTTGCACATCCCAAGGGGCAGTATCCCAATAGTAGTCCAAGCCTATCTCGCCTAGCATCTTAACCTTAGGCAATTCTAGCCACTCTTCCAGGCGACGCTCCACCTGGTCATTGTAGGTGTGGGCCTCAGTCGGATGCCAACCCACTACCGAAATAATGTTATCGTAGGCCGCACTTAAGGCCAAACTACGCTCAATGGTGGGATCATCAAATCCCACCACTGCTAGATAGCCCACGTCCGCCGCTAGGGCTCGGGCAATATAATCTGCCTCCTGGCCCGCAAATTGCTGGGCGTTCAAGTGCGTGTGCGTATCAAATAAAGGCATCTTGGTCACCTCGTCTAGCCAATCCAAGCGCCATTTGCTGCATTTGGATCTGCTGCTAAGAGATGGAGTTGGCCGTCCTGTTCAGAGGACAGAATCATGCCCTGGCTGACATAGCCCATCATCTTACGCGGCTTGAGGTTAGAGACGATGCAGACCTTACGGCCGATTAATTCTTCCGGATTTGGATAGAATTTAGCAATCCCGGACAGAATTTGGCGGTGGCCCTTATCACCTGCATCCAGGCGGAAGCGTAATAGCTTATTAGAGCCCTTGACTGGTTGAACATCTAGGACCTCTGCCACCTTCATCTCAATCTTCAAGAAGTCATCGAATTCGGCTTCAGCTACTTCACGGTGCACTAATTCAGTGGCTTCTGGATCCCAGTTAGGGTCGTCAACCTTAGCTTGGCTAGCACCTGGTTTACCAGCTGCCATAGCTTCCTGAATATAGGTCACTTCTAGCTCTGCATCCAAACGAGGGAAGATTGGGGTCCCCTTAGCCACTACACTTGCGCCTGCTGGGAAGGCCCCATAGACTAATTGAGTAAAGTCTAGGCCCATTTGATCATTCAGCCCTAGTTGTTCGAAAATCTTAGCTGGCGCTTGGGTCATGAATGGACGTGACAGATGGGCCACCAGGCGTAAAGCCTCAGCTAAATGGTTCATGACAGAACGCAGTTGACCTAGGGTCGCTTCTTCTTTAACTAAGACCCAAGGCATGGTTTCATCAATGTACTTGTTGGTACGGGAGACAATGGCCATAACATGGCTCAAGGCTGCACTCAAGCTCATGGCATCCATGGCTTGATAGTAGGCCGCCATTTGCTCCTTAACATAAGCATCATAGTCAGCATCCACAGCAGTCGCCTCTAAGCCTTCCGTTGGCACTTGGCCTTGGAAATACTTGTTCATCATGGCAACGGTCCGGTTGAGCAAGTTACCCAAGTCATTGGCTAATTCTGAGTTGACTAATTGGACAAAGCCTTCTGGTGTGAAGACCGCATCGTTGCCGACACCCATTTCATGCAAGAGGTAGAAACGAGTAGCATCCAAGCCATAACGTTCTACCAAGGTATCTGGGTAGATGACATTACCCTTGGACTTGGACATCTTACCTTCCTTCATGAGGTACCAGCCATGAGCGAAAATCTTCTTAGGCAATGGTAAGCCCAAGGCCATGAGAATAGTTGGCCAGTAAATCATGTGGAAACGGGAAATATCCTTACCGATGACATGGGCATCTGCTGGCCAGTACTTGTTGTAGCGGCTAGTATCATCAGAACCGTAACCTAGCGCAGTAATATAGTTTAAGAGTGCATCAATCCAGACATAGATGACATGCTTAGGATTGGACTTAACCGGCACACCCCAGGTGAAGGTGGTCCGAGACACCGCCAAATCTTCCAAGCCAGGCTTAATGAAATTATTGATCATTTCGGTCTTACGGAAGGCTGGCTCTAAGAAGTCGGCGTGGTCTTCATAGTATTGCACCAGACGGTCTGCATACTTGCTCATACGGAAGAAGTAAGACTCCTCCTTGACCAAGGTTACTTCGTTGCCAGTTGGGGCAACCCCACCGGTTACATTACCATCCGCATCGCGGTAAACTTCAACTAATTGGCTCTCGGTGAAGAATTCTTCGTCACTGACGGAATACCATCCGCTATACTCGCCTAGATAGATGTCATCTTGGGCTAGGAGTTGCTCAAAGGCATCTTGCACAGCCTTCTCATGGTAGTCATCTGTAGTCCGGATAAAGTGTGAATAGTCGATATCTAATAGATCCCAAAGCTTCTTAATGATGTCGGCCATCTCGTCGACATATTGCTTAGGACTCACTCCTAGGCCCTCAGCTGTCCGTTCAATCTTCTGGCCGTGCTCATCGGTCCCAGTTAGGAAGAAAGCATCGAAAGCCTTGTAGACGCTTATAACGCGTCATAGCGTCACAGGCTAGGGTAGAGTAGGAGTTACCGATATGTAACTTACCACTTGGGTAGTAGATCGGCGTTGTAATATAATAGGTAGGTTTTTGCGTGGTCACGAATGAGTGCCCCTTTCTATTTCTTCAAATTACTTCTATTATAACATAATTGTAGGCCCCTGACAGTAGGAATGGCAAACTTGTTAAGCAAGGTGCACAAGATAGAAAAAAACTGGCGCCAGCCAGAGGCTAGCACCAGTCTATTTTTGAGGTGTAAAACTAAATTAGTCTACATGATGTGGCTTGTTAGCCAAGAGTAGTACTACAGAAATCAAGGCTAAGACAAGAGCCAACCAGATGAAGTTCATTTCACCAGTGCTTGGTAAAGATGGATTCTTAGCATTGAAGGCATTGTAGAATACAAGTTCCTTCTCTGTCGCAACTTCTGCTTTAAGCTTGCCATTAGCATCCTTCATTACAGCAACCGTTACGTTGAACTTAGTCTTGTCGTAGCTGATAGCTGAATCTTGCCCAGCAACTTCGCGTACGGTTAACTTATAGGTCCCTTCTTGTGCATAAGAAGAAGTTAAGCTAATCGCACCTGAAGCGTCATTGCTTGCAGTTGCTAAGACTTTGCCCATGCTGTCTACTAATTCAAATTTGAACTCTTTATCTTTTAGTTGACGACCAACTAATACTTTCTTAGCTGCTACTGTGAAGTCAACTGCAGTAGGTGCAGGGTCAGAAGAGTTTGGTAAGTTAGTCGCTGCTTTGTTAACAAAGGTCGCTTGGTTAGTGTAACTAGCGCTTGATTCTAATTGGCCTGCGCCATTGTCCACAACAGTTACCACTACATCAACCGCTTTGGTATCGTAGGTTACGGTTTCATCGCTACCTGCTTTCTACAACTTTATAGTTGTAAGTGCCGGCTTGTTCGAATTCAACTGAAGCGAACTTAACAGTTCCATCTTGGGCATTCTTCACGGTTTGTAATACTTTACCTTGTGCATCTTGCAATTGGAACTCGAACTCATCTGCCTTAAGTGCACGGCCTTCTAATTGCTTCTTCACTACGATTTCTTGGCTAGTTTTAGCAGCTTTATAGCTGTTAGCAAACTGAGCTTGATCATAGGTAACAGTTGCTTTCTTCTCACCGTTCTCGTCTACTACTTTAACGTTGGCAGTTAGCTCTGCTTCATCGTAAGTAACACCTGGGCACAGCATTGTTTACTTCTTTAATTTTGTAAACAAAGTCGCCAGCTTGAGAGAACTTAACTTTAGCAAAAGTTACATTCCCTTGAGCATCGTTACTTACTGTTTGGACAACAGAGTTATCAGCTGTGTTGATTAACTGGAATTGGAATTCGCCAGCTTTCAAAGCGCGGCCATCTAATTTCTTGGTCACTTTGAAAATCACTTCGTCTGAACGGCTAGCTGATGCGCCACCCTCAGTAGTGGTTAGTGGAGCAAAACCATCAACATTATGAACTTCTTTAGCAGTTTTTACAACGATAGAGTTGAATACTTTTTTAGTTGCGTTGTCAACTGGACTTGTTAATTTTGTAGAATAACGCAAGTACAAAGCCACGACCACTCAAATCACCATTTTCTGGCGTAACCGTGAAGTGGTTTTTGTCTGTTACTTTGACACCTGCACTATCAAGTGCTGGATGGCCTTCTTCCTTACCCCATTCAGTAAAGTAGTAACCTGTTACTTCGCCAACTAATTCTTGACCTTCTGGAATAGTGTCAGCAATGCTTACGCCCGTTACGTCCTTAGCGGCCAAACGGTTAACCAACACTTGCCATCTGATCATGCTTGGGTCGTCTTTATCTTGAACGCCCCACTTGAAGTACCCAGTGGAATCTTCCATCGGTACAATACGGGTAAGTGTATAAGAGCCTGCGCCAGGTAACGTCATAGTTACTGTCTCATCAACTGCAACAGAGTCAGCCCATACTGCTGTGAACAAAGCACTGACAGTACGACTTTCGTTCATGAAGCGATAGTAGGCTTCGTTAGTGATTGTAATAGTTGCGGTGTTAGTAGCTGGATCAGTAGTCAACGTAGCAACTGTCGTGTCATTAGGTGCTTTAATTTCTTTTGGTTCAGTTTTCTCTACCGCCAATTGTGCTGGCACTTGGTAGACAAAAGTATCCCCATTTTTTACTGTTGCTGAATCCGGAATTTGGTAAGTTGGCTTAATATAGAATTTACCCTCACCATATTTAGCCCCGTCAACAACCGGGTTGTTATTAATCAAGAACTCAGTTGATACCAACTGGGCTGCTTGACTGGCTGATGTTGCGGCTGCTTCTGGATTAGCTGCCGGCTGGTTCTCACTAGGACTTGCTGGTGCTGCTACCCCACCTGCGTTGTCACTAGTACTTGATTCTGATGCAACCGCGGGTGCCGCTGTCGCTGGCTCTGCGCCTGCAGGCGCTTCTTGAGCTAATGCATTGATCGGTCCGACAAAAATGCTCAGAACCATTAAGAGTGAAATAAGCAAGTTAAAAAACTTACGCTTATTCATAAAAATTTCCCCTCCTTAGTTTCGGGTGCCACTATCTTTTGCGCTACTAAATAGCACCCTAATTTTCTGGATATCGGCAATTTAATACCATATATAGTATATCACACCACTTGCTATTTGTACAGTTCTTTTAGTGGAATCAAGTTTAACACCTAATTTCCAAACTTAATTGAAGATAATTTTTGCTAATTATTGATACTATTGATTGGATTTGACCAGTCATTTGCCCAAAAAAGCCCATAATATCGTTTTTTTGTAGTGACAATTTCAGATGATTATTGTATACTATAGTCTGGAGGTCGGACCTCCGCTAGGATAATTAGTAATTTTCCTAGAGCTTATTGATTTATTTTCAAATTAGACTTCCCCTCTATATTTAGAAAATAACTCTGACGGCCTACTATTTTCTGGATAATATAGTAATAGTCGTCCATCCTATTTTTTATAGGATCTGGCTAGGGAGCTAGCCGCTACTTAATGCTCCCTAGGACAAAGAGGCTGAATTCTACCATTCAGCCTCTTTTTTTGATAGAGAAAAGCCCCAGAGTTTATAAACTCTGGGGCTTTTCTGCATACTTTAGGCTTTGCCAACTACTAATAAAGTAGCCTAAGATCTTGCTTTTTTGTCAAGAAGGAGAACTGCAATTGCGCCCATTACCATCATGCTAGCCAAAGCAGTCAACCAAACAACTTCAGCTTCACCGGTCTTAGGTAATTTTTTCTCTTCTTTCACTGGTTTGTAAGTGTTCTTAAAGACAATAGATTTGGCACTATCCACTTTTGCTTGGAACTTGCCTTCGCTGTCCTTACTTACAGTTACAGAAACCTCATGAACAGTTTTGTCATAAGTGATCTCTTTGTCGCCCAAGTCTTTTTCTACGACTTTGTAAGTAAAGGTACCTTCACTTGGGTTTGTGATGGTATGTTCCAAACGAATCTTACCTGATGCATCGTTTAGCGGTAGCAACCAGGTTGCCATTTGAATCGAGGAGATTGAATTGGAATTCATCTGCCTTCATTTCACGGCCTTCCAATTCTTTCATAGCGTCTACGCTGAAGCTTGGTTGCCCTGGATCCACTGCCTTATAGGTGTTAGTGAAGGTAGCATCGTGAGTGTAAGTAACTGAAGGGGTTAATTGTGCTTGGTTTATCAACCACTTCAACAGTTGCTTCTACTACTTTGGTATCGTAAGTAACGTTCTTCAAGCCGTTATTCACTTCTTGAATACGATACTTGCTAGTCCCTACTTTGCTATAAGTTTGTTCTTCGAAGGTTACATTGCCCTCTGCGTCGTTCTTAGCACTTGCCAACTTAGTGCCTTGTTCGTCTAATAATTCGAACTCGAACTCGCCTGCTTCTAAAGCACGACCTTCTAAAACTTTCTTAACGCTTAATGCTTGCTTGGTTGAAGCTGCTGCATAACGGTTAGTAAAGACTGGCTCTTGTTCATAGCTTGGTGTCGCTACTAATTGGCCATTGTCGTCTTTGACCTCAACAGTTACTTTCACTTCTTTAGCGTCATAAGTAACACCTTTAGCATCGCCTGAAACTTCTGCGATAGTGTAAGTGTAAGTCCCAACTGCTGAATAAGTAATTGGTTCAAAGCTTACCTTACCTGTCGCATCGTTAGCGACACGTTGTAGTTCTTTGCCGTCAGCGTCTTTCAAGACGAAGTTAAATTCGTTAGCTTGAAGCGCGCGACCTTCCATGCGTTTAGTTGCCATAAGGGTAACATTTTGATCCAATGGCTTGTAGCTGTTGGTGAATGTTAATTCCTTATCTGGCGTTACAGTTGCTTCTAATTGACCCGCAAGGTTATCTGTTACACGAACGTGTACCAAGATATTGCTTGAGTCATAGGTCATCCCTTTATCATTAGCGTCTAGTTTTTCACGAACAGAGTAAGTGTAGGCGCCAGCGCTTGAGAAACTTTGCGCCTTGAAGGTAACATCTCCCATTTGCATCGTTCTTAGCAGTGTCAACAACTTTGTTGGTTGAAGCATCTACTAATTCGAAGGTGAAGGCATTAGCTACTAACGCTTTACCTTTCAAGACTTTCTTAGCTTTGATGGTGACATCAGCAGCGGCTGCTTTATAAGCGTTGGTAATGGTTTGCCCGTCTGGGTATTCTACCGTAGCTTCTAATTGGCCGGCATTGTCAGTTACTTTTACGGTTACGTTCAATACTTGAGTGCTGTAAGTCACCCCAGCAACAGTCCCCGCTTTCTCCTTAACCGTGTACTTATAAGTACCTGGTTTGGTGTAAGTAATCGCGTCGAAGGCCACACTACCGTTCTCAGCGCTGACTTTAGTTTGCGCTGCACTTGTAGCTCCTTCTTCGATTAAGTCGAAGCTGAATTCGCCTGCCTTTTGTGGACGGCCAGTTAAGGCTTTTGTCACACTAATGGCTGCGCTTGTTGATAAAGCTTGGTAGTTGTTAGTAAACTCAGCTGGAGTAGCATAAGTTTCAGTCGCTACCAATTGACCTTGGCCGTTGTCAGTTACCGCTACAGTGACTTCAACTTCCTTAGCGTCATAGGTGTAGCCCTTAGAACCATCATTCTTCTCACGGATGGTGTAAGTGTAGTTGCCTACAGCTGTATAGGTTTCAGCTGGGAAGGTTACAGTCCCGTCTGCCTTATTCTTAGCGGTTTGAACCACTTTGTCAGTAGCTTTGTTAACCAATTCAAAAGTGAATTGGTCATCTGCTAAGTTAGCACCTGTCAGCGCCTTGTTAGCTTTCAAGACTTTGCTTACTGATCCCGCTTGGTAAACGTTAGTAATCTCTTGACCATCTGGGTATTCTACCGCAGCTTCTAATTGACCTGCGTTGTCTGTGACAGTAACTTTAACCTTGTAGGCCTTCTCATCGTAAGTAATCCCACCAAGCTTACCATTTTGTTCTTTAACAGTGTATTCATAGACACCTGTTTGCGTATAAGTAATTGGATCGAAATTAACGGTCCCGTTCTCGTCCGCAGTTGCTTTGGTTTGGTTGTCTTTTGCTTCTGGAGCAGTTAAGTCAAAGCTGAACTCACCTGCTTTTTGCGCACGACCAGTCAACTTCTTAGTGAAGCTGAAGGCTGCAGTCGTTGATAAAGCTTGGTAGTTGTTAGTAAACTCAGCTGGAGCAGCATAAGTTTCAGTCGCTACCAATTGACCTTGGCCATTGTCGGTAACCGCTACAGTTACTTCTGGAGCCTTAGTATCGTAGGTATAACCCTTAGCGCCGTCATTCTTCTCACGAATAATGTAAGTGTAGTTACCCACAGCTGTATAAGTTTCAGCCGGGAAGGTTACGGTCCCGTCTGCCTTGCTCTTAGCAGTTTGGGCAACTTGACCTGTTTCCTTGTTTACCAACTCGAAAGTGAATTGGTCATCTGCTAAGTTTTTACCAGTCAAGGATTTGCTTGCCTTTAAGACTTTGCTTACTGATCCCGCTTGGTAGACGTTAGTAATCTCTTGCCCATCTGGGTATTCTACCGCAGCTTCTAATTGACCTGCATTATCTGTGACAGTAACTTTAACCTTGTAGGCCTTCTCATCGTAAGTAATCCCACCAAGCTTACCATTTTGTTCTTTAACAGTGTATTCATAGACACCTGCTTGCGTATAAGTAATCGGATCGAAATTAACGGTCCCGTTCTCATCCGCAGTTGCTTTGGTTTGGTTGTCTTTTGCTTCTGGAGCAGTTAAGTCAAAGCTGAACTCACCTGCTTTTTGCGCACGACCAGTCAACTTCTTAGTGAAGCTGAAGGCTGCAGTTGTTGATAAAGCTTGGTAGTTGTTAGTAAACTCAGCTGGCGTAGCATAAGTTTCAGTCGCTACCAATTGACCTTGGCCATTGTCGGTAACCGCTACGGTTACTTCTGGTGCCTTGGTATCGTAGGTATAACCCTTAGAGCCGTCATTCTTCTCACGAATAATGTAAGTGTAGTTACCTACAGCTGTATAAGTTTCAGCTGGGAAGGTTACAGTCCCGTCTGCCTTGCTCTTAGCAGTTTGGGCAACTTGACCTGTTTCCTTGTTTACCAACTCGAAAGTGAATTGGTCGTCTACTAGGTTAGCACCTACCAAGGCTTTAGTTGCCTTCAAGACCTTAGTGACTGAAGCTGCCTTATAAGTGTTGGTAAAGCCAGGCTTAGTATAGGTAACGGCTGCAGTCTTAGCCCCACCATTATCGGTTACCGTAACAGTCGCTGTAATGATGTTCTTGTCATAGGTAACACCTGGCAAGTTGTTGTTAACTTCGCGAATCTTATAAGTAAAGTTCCCCGCTGTACGGAACTTCATCTTCTTAAACTTAACAACACCGTTCTCATCGTTAGTAGCAGTTGCTACTACCTGATTGCTACTGTCAACTAATTCAAAGCTGAACTCACCTTGATTCAATGAACGTCCATTCAATGTCTTGTTCACTTCAAAGATAATCTCATCAGGACGAGCCCCTGTCCCGACCCCATCAGTGGTAGTCAAGGCAGCAAAACCATTAACGTCTTCAGTATGTGTAGCGGAAGTAAATGTATAATTGTTGAAGACCTTTTTAGTTACTAAGTCAACAGGCGCAGTGATACGGGTCTGGAAGATGATTAACAAACCACGCCCATCTAGGCTCCCACCATTGCTTGGCGTAATGGTGAAGTGGTTGTCATCTTCAATGTTAACTTCGCCGCCCGTATAAGCCACACGGCCACCGGCTGTCCCACCGTTTTGAGCCGCTTCCCAGTCAGTAAAGTAGTAACCACTAAATGAATCAGGTACAACTTCTTGACCCTCTGGAATCGTATCTCTCACCATAGCGTTGACTATACCTGGTTTGAGCATAACGGTTAATACGAATACGCCAGTTAACCAACTCAGGGTTGTCCCGGTCTTGGTTCCCCCATTTAGTATAACCCGTTGGGTCTACGTCAGGTACGATACGCATTAACTTGTATTCCCCAGCACCTGGCAAATCGAAAGTCTGCTCGATGTTCTTAGGTGTGCTATCAGCCCATACCGCCGTGAAGAGTGCTGTCAATGATTTGTTCTCATTCAGATGAGCATAGTACTCTGCGTTGGTGATTGTGATGGTGGCTGTATTATTCGCTGGGTTAGTTGTTAAAGATGCAACAGTTGTGACATTGTCCCCCGCTTTAATTTCAACCGGACCACTTTGTTCCACTCGGAAGACACTTGGCACTGTATAGGTCAAGGTGTCGCCATTTTGGAGTGTAGCGTTATCCGCAAATTTATAGGTTGGGATAATGTAGAATTTCCCTTCCCCATATTTACCAGGGTTTTGGACTGGGTTGTTATTAATCTTGAAGTCCGTTGTCATGGTATATTGCGCTTCTTGAATCGGCGCTTGTGGATAGTGCTGAGTTGCCTCAGCTTTATCAGTATTCGCTGAGTCTTGACCATCCGCATTGGGCTTAGCCGCCCGATCCTCCTCTGCTGCCGGCTGGGCCGCTTGCCCACCATCAGCTTCTTGTCCCCCTGTCTCTTTGGCTTCTTGCGTTTGCTCAGTAGCAGGTGTTGCTACACCAGCATTCGCTTCTTGCGCAAAGGTAGATAGCGGGCTAATAAAAACTTGCAGCACTAATAAGAGTGCGATTAGCAAGTTCGCTAGCTTCTGCTTTTTCACTTTGCTTCCCCTCTCTCACGCTATAAAAGCCGGGCCTACCGCTACATATGCCCTGACTTTCTTAACGCTTGATATTGTGTATATTACTATACCAAGAATATTTTATCACACTCAATCACAAAAGAAAAGTTTCATTTCCTCTCTATCTCATAAAATCGAAATGTCATTACAAATCGATAACACCTACCCCTTCCCTAACATAAGAAAAACGCGTGAGAATCGCCTATATCTGGCGAAACTCACACATTTCCTTCTATTATATATACCCTATTCTGGTCCTAGTGAATCAGGGACCAACTTAGGTATGTATATGTGCATGCTTAGTCATGCGTCTCATCTTTGCGACTAGCTGTTGATTCTGGTCCCTGAGCACTCGATACTGACGAAACCTGATTGGCAGCCTCCGCTGGCATCACTGGCACTGCCGTCTCTTCTCTGGTGTAGACCAACTCGTAAGTCTCCGCTTCTTCATAGACATTAATACCGTCTAGCGTCTCCCCATTCTTGCGTAGGTAGCTATACTTGTAGTTAGCAACCGTCACTGGTTTTGGAATGACGTAACGATTTGGCCACGCACTTAGAGTCGTTGGCTCGTGAATCTCCTGGCCATCCTCTGTGACATGCCGCAAGGTGATAACCGTCTTCTCTTCATAACTTGGAACTCGGTAATGTAATTTTACGACGATTGGTTTATCGCCAACTGTCCCAGATAGTGGATCATCACTGTAGTCGTACACAAGCCAGTCCCATAAATTCTCTTCAGGTGTTACCGTGTATGGCTCACCTTGGGTGACGGTACTTTCCTTTAGATGAACTCGCACTGGGCAGCCTATCGATGGAGTCATCGTTATAGTATTCAATGTACAGCTTCGTTACTCGGCGATAGACAAAGACTATTTCAAAGTCATGATCAGGTGCTGTGCCCTGGGCGTTCTCTGGAACGGACGTCAGTTCATAGTCAGGAAAGTCACCCTGAGTTTGCCTTCTCATACTCTGTTCCAACCTCTACCCTGTCTGTCCTTGTTTGTGCTAACTCTTCACCTGACACGGTTACATGTTTAACAGTTTTTGTCACTCGATGAATTGGATTGTAGTAGTAATCCATATAAACCGTTTCGGGATCTTCACTGCTGAAGGTGTAGTCTTCATAATTATAATCACGCTCTACATTTCGATAATCCTCGTGTTCAAAGTAGTCTCCTTCTACTCGAACAGCTGTTTTCATATCTCAGATGTGAAACTGCTTACCCTCTAATGCCACATGCTCGATTAACAGCATGAGTTCTTTCGTTTCATTATTGAAATGCCGCTGGATAACTCGATGCTTAGGATTAGAGTTATAGACGAAGGTTACAATCGTTTCTTCTGCCTCTAAGAAGCCAGACGGTTGTCCTTGGGTGTGACTGTAGACATAGCCAGGGACTGGCTCAGGCACTAAGTAGTAAGGGGTCTCAGCATGCCCTTTCACCGTTTCGCTCCCAATCTCATGCCCCTCTTCGTCGACATAGCGTGCTGTCGCCGTATGGAACTTATCAAAATGATGATAGGTTAGAGTAATGGTTGTATCTTCATTGAATGCAGCAAACAAAGACTGTCCAGTTCTCTTCAGAGTATACTGTTGCTGAGAAAGATCAGCTGGTCGGATGGTAGTCTCTACTCCCTTAGGTACTTCAATGTGTTTCTGATATTCAGCAACATACTGGTCAAGGTCTTGCCCTGACTCATCTACATACTTCAAGGTGACGGTTGCGGTAGTTCGTTTATACCTCAAATTGACAACTTTTGGACTGTCCTCAAATTGACCTTTGAACTCACTTTCATCACTAGCAAGTTCGTATTTTTTGTCGTCCTTAGAGATGTAGTGCTTGGAACTTAGATCATAAGTCTCCCCAACTAAACCATCGTGTATCTCACTAACTTCGAGCTTTTCGCCAGCCTCGTCCAAGAAGTTAACTCGGATGATACCTGGCAGAATCCGACGACGATAGTAAACCCACACTTCTCCACGTTCATTCCTAGAATTTCTAATTTCAAATACATTAGGTTGCGACCTCAAATTGTCATAACTCACACCATGACCTAAGAAATCATAGAGGTCAGGATAAGGATTCCGAGGTATCAAAGTAGAAATAGGTAAGCCCACTGTCCCCCCAATAGTAAACTGTCTCTCTGTTTGCCGAGGGTCTTCTGGAATATTATTTCCTACTATACCATATAACTCAAGTCCTGGGGCTATTGGTTGATAGTAATAGATGACGTGTTTTTCATAGCCAGCATATTTGCCTGTTACCTCACCTTGGACACCAACATATTGATAGTTTTCAATATTCTTCTTCTCCGTCACATATTGCGTCCCGACAGTTCCACGTAAAATGACACGCTCAGCCAGATAATTCCCTCTGTTATCTACATAATCCACGATTACCTTACCCGGATCTGGATAAACAGAGCGATAGACATAAGTGACAACCTGTTCTTCTAGTTGATAAGTCCCCGTCGTATTCCCTAGGACAGTGAGGAAAGTAAAGTTATCAAACTGCTTCTGCTCTGTCTGATATGGTGTCCCAAAAGGCTTATAGCTACGAATCGGCGGTGCCAAATCCTCATTAGCCTCATCTACATATCGTACTACTAATATACCCTCATTAATTCGTGAGTCACGTAGTCCTTCATAAATATAAGTAACTACTTGCTCTTGCTCACTATATTGTCCGAATTCTTCACCTTCAACCTTTCGGAATATGTAATTGCGGAATTCTTTTTTACGAGTATAGTAGTTCTTACCGAGCTCGCCTTTCATCACAATTTCTGGGATGATTAGCGTTCCTTGGTCATCCTGATAACGTACCCGCACAATCCCTGGCAACTCCTGGTCAGTACCTTTGCGATAGACATAAGTCACCGTTTGCGTTTCTAGGCTATAGTTACCTGTCTCAGAACCATCGACATGATCAAAGACATAACCTTCGATTTCCTTTTTCTCTGTGCTATAGGCAGTATCTATCTGACCAGAGAGATTAATAGTTGGCCAGAGGCTATGCCCATCCGTATCTTGGTAATTCACCTTAACATAGCCAATTGACTTCCGATAGATATAGGTAATCGTTTGTGCCTCTTCTGTATAGAAGCCCATCTCTGGCCCATCAACTCGAACGAGTTCATAGTTGTCAAAGCTTCTCGCCTTTTCTTGATAAGGTAGTCCCACATAGTCTGTCAGATACTTCGTCTGTGCAAGTTCTTCACCCGCTTCATCTTCATACTTGACAGTCAAATCTCCTCGAAGTCTTTCATAATAGTAGGTAACCTTCTGAGGCTCTTCGGTTATTTGCCCCTCTGTTTCACCTTCAACTCTAGTAAAACGATGATTTACAAAGTGTTTCTGAGTGGTAGTATAGTAATCGCCAACGGCCCCTTTGATTTCTTCAGCTGGTCCTAAATCAACATCAGCCTCGTTGCGATAATAGACAATCACTTTAGAGGTCACGACTTTTGCAATCCGGCGATAAACAAAGTCCACCCTTCGAGTCTGGCCTGAGATATACTTCCCTTTTTTCTCACCTTCGGTACGAATGAGAATATAGTTTTCAATATCTAATGTATCGAATTCATAGGATGCTCCTGGTCGTCCGTGAGTGTAAACACTTGGATTAATCTCCTTGCCATTTTCATCGACATATCTTGCATAAGCATCCCCCCAGCCACTTTCTTCCTTCTTATATTCTTTAGTTGAGTATAAGAGAATGACGACCTGTGTTCCTTCTTGGTAAGTGACACGAGGAGGATATTCTTCTCGACCTTGATAGAAGTAGTTTTCAAATTTTTTGACCTCGATCGGAGCATCAGTCCCCACATATCCTGTTGTCACGACATCAGGGTGTAGGGTTTCACCCTTGACGGTCTTATATCGTACAACGACTTTCCCTCGAGCCTTGGTGCGAGGACTAGCATAGACATAAGTGACGTAGTGTTTTTGGCTAGCATAGGTCCCTTGGGTCTCCCCAGACACATAAGATAGACGATAGCCTTCAACTGCCTTCTCTTCAGTCTGGTAGTTATCTCCCAATAACCCTGCCATATCCACTGGAGGAAGTAAATCATCATTTGTTTCATCAACATAGCGGACATTTACTGCACCATTATTTGGCGGTAAATTGGCTGGTTGGTAGACAAACTTAACGATCTTGGCTTCCGTTGTGAACGTCCCTTGGCGATCTCCCTCAACTCTCAAGAAGTTATATTCTCTCACTTCTTTCTGAGTAGCTGTATAGGCAGTGTCTACTTCACCTTCTAAGGTCTCGGCATCAGCCACAGGCTGATCCGCTTCGTCCACATATAAGACATTGACTGTTCCACGTGGTTTTGGAATGGCTTGGTAGATGTACTTAACATTTTGAACTTCTGTCTTGAAGGTGCCTGTTTCTGGGCCCTCCACTCGCAAGAAGTTGTAGCCTGCTACTTCTTTCTTCTGGGTCGTGTAGGCTGCGTCTACTTCGCCTTCCAGAGTTTCTGGATCTGCCAATTTGGCGTCTTGCTCGTCCACGTAAGTGACATTAACCGTTCCACGTGGTTTCGGAATGGCTTGGTAGATGTACTTAACGTTTTGAACTTCGGACTTGAAGGTACCAGTAGCAGGACCCTCTACTCGCAGGAAGTTATAGCCAGATACTTCTTTCTTCTGGGCCGTGTAGGCTGCATCCACTTCGCCTTCCAAAGTGTCTGGATCTGCCAATTTTGCGTCTTGCTCGTCCACGTAAGTTACGTTTACCGTTCCACGTGGTTTTGGAATGGCTTGGTAGATGTACTTAACATTTTGAACTTCGGCCTTGAAGGTACCAGTTTCTGGACCCTCCACTCGCAGGAAGTTATAGCCTGTGATTTCTTTCTTCTCAGTTGTATAACCTGCATCCACTTCACCTTCCAAAGTGACTGGATCTGCCAATTTTGCGTCTTGCTCGTCCACATAAGTTACGTTTACTGTTCCACGTGGTTTTGGAATGGCTTGGTAGATGTACTTAACATTTTGAACTTCGGCCTTGAAGGTACCAGTTTCTGGACCCTCCACTCGCAGGAAGTTATATCCTGTGATTTCTTTCTTCTCAGTTGTATAACTTGCATCCACTTCACCTTCTAAGGTGACCGGATCTGCCAATTTTGCGTCTTGCTCGTCTACGTAAGTGACATTCACTGTTCCTCGCGGTTTCGGAATGGCTTGATAGATGTACTTAACGTTTTGAACTTCGGACTTGAAGGTACCAGTAGCAGGACCCTCTACTCGCAAGAAGTTGTAACCTGTGATTTCTTTCTTCTCAGTAGCATAACTTGCATCCACTTCACCTTCTAAGGTGACTGGATCTGCCAATTTAGCATCTTGTTCGTCCACGTAAGTTACATTAACCGTTCCACGTGGTTTTGGAATTGCTTGGTAGATATACTTGACGTTTTGAACTTCGGACTTGAAGGTACCAGTAGCAGAACCCTCTACTCGTAAGAAGTTATAACCTGTGATTTCTTTCTTCTCAGTTGTATAACTTGAATCCACTTCACCTTCTAAGGTAACTGGATCTGCCAACTGAGCGTCTTGCTCGTCTACGTAAGTCACATTCACTGTTCCGCGTGGTTTTGGAATTGCTTGGTAGATGTACTTGACATTCTGAACTTCTATCTTGAAGGTGCCAGTCTCTGAACCCTCCACTCGCAAGAAGTTATAACCTGTTACTTCCTTCTTCCGCGCCGTGTAGGCTGCATCCACTTCGCCCTCCAAAGTTTCTGGATCTGCTACTTGCGCATCTTGCTCATCCACGTAAGTCACAAGAACTGTACCACGCGGCTTCGGAATGGCTTGATAGATGTACTTAACGTTTTGAACTTCGGACTTGAAGGTACCAGTAGCAGGACCCTCTACTCGTAAGAAGTTGTAACCTGTGATTTGCTTTCTTCTCAGTTGTATAGGCCGCATCCACTTCACCTTCTAAAGTGACCGGATCTGCCAATTTTGCGTCTTGCTCGTCCACGTAAGTGACATTCACCGTTCCACGTGGTTTCGGAATGGCTTGGTAGATATACTTGACGTTTTGGGCTTCTGATTTGAAAGTGCCAGTCTCTGGACCTTCCACTCGTAAGAAGTTGTAGCCTGTGATTTCTTTCTTCTCAGTTGTATAGGCCGTATCCACTTCGCCTTCTAAAGTGACCGGATCTGCCAATTTTGCGTCTTGCTCGTCCACGTAAGTCACATTCACTGTGCCGCGTGGTTTCGGAATGGCTTGGTAGATATACTTGACGTTTTGGGCTTCTGTCTTGAAGGTGCCTGTTTCTGGGCCCTCCACTCGCAAGAAGTTGTAGCCTGCTACTTCTTTCTTCTGGGTCGTGTAGGCTGCGTCTACTTCGCCTTCTAGAGGTTCTGGGATCTGCCAATTTTGCGTCTTGCTCGTCAACGTAAGTTACGTTTACTGTTCCTCGCGGTTTTGGAATTGCTTGGTAGATGTACTTAACGTTTTGGACTTCTGCTTTGAAAGTGCCAGTCTCTGGACCTTCTACTCGTAAGAAGTTATAGCCTGTGATTTCTTTCTTCTCAGTTGTATAGGCCGTATCCACTTCGCCTTCCAAGCTAACTAGGTCGGACAATTTTGCATCTTGCTCGTCAACGTAGGTTACATTAACTGTTCCGCGTGGCTTCGGAATTGCTTGGTAGATGTACTTAACATTTTGAACTTCGGCCTTGAAGGTGCCGGTCTCTGGACCCTCTACTCGCAGGAAGTTATAACCAGATACTTCCTTCTTCTGCGCCGTGTAGGCTGCGTCTACTTCGCCCTCCAAAGTTTCGGGATCTGCCAATTTTGCGTCTTGTTCGTCTACATAGGTTACGTTTACTGTCCCGCGTGGTTTCGGAATGGCTTGGTAAATATATTTAACATTCTGAACTTCGGACTTGAAGGTACCTGTTTCTGGGCCCTCTACTCGTAGGAAATTGTAGCCTGTGATTTCTTTCTTCTCAGTTGCGTAGGCGGCATCCACTTCACCTTCTAAGGTAACAGGATCTGCCAACTTAGCGTCTTGCTCATCCACGTAAGTGACATTAACTGTTCCGCGCGGCTTCGGAATGGCTTGGTAAATATATTTCACGTTTTGGACTTCTGTCTTGAAGGTACCAGTAGCAGGACCCTCTACTCGTAAGAAGTTGTAACCTGTGATTTCTTTCTTCTCAGCAGCATAAGTTGCATCCACTTCGCCTTCCAAGGTAACTGGGTCGGACAATTTAGCGTCTTGCTCATCCACGTAAGTGACATTAACTGTTCCGCGTGGTTTTGGAATGGCTTGGTAGATGTACTTAACATTCTGAACTTCGGACTTGAAGGCACCTGTTTCTTGGCCCTCTACTCGTAGGAAGTTGTAACCTGTGATTTCTTTCTTCTCAGTTGCGTAGGCGGCATCCACTTCACCTTCTATGGTAACTGGATCTGCCAACTTAGCATCTTGCTCGTCCACATAAGTGACATTCACTGTTCCACGTGGTTTTGGAATAGCTTGGTAGATGTACTTAACGTTTTGGACTTCTGTCTTGAAGGTGCCAGTAGCTGGACCCTCCACTCGCAGGAAGTTATATCCTGTGATTTCTTTCTTCTCAGTTGCGTAGGCGGTATCCCCTTCACCTTCTAAGGTAACTGGATCTGCCAACTTAGCATCTTGCTCGTCCACGTAAGTGACATTAACTGTTCCGCGTGGTTTTGGAATAGCTTGGTAAATATATTTCACGTTTTGGACTTCTGTCTTGAAGGTGCCAGTAGCAGGACCCTCCACTCGCAGGAAGTTGTAGCCTGAAATTTCTTTCTTCTCAGTTGTATAACTTGCATCCACTTCGCCTTCTAAGGTAACTGGGTCTGCCAACTGAGCGTCTTTCTCATCAACGTAAGTTACTTGGACGCGTCCAGATTCCTTAGTTGAGGATTGTGATTCTTTCGGTGTATAGATGAAGGTCGTGACTTGTGGTTCAGTTTGGTACTGACCAGAAATCTTCCCTTCAATGCGTGCAAGCTCGTAACCTTGGAAAGCTTTTCTCTTCTAATGTAAAGTCACTTCCCACGGTACCAGTTGTTACGAGATCATCTGCTAATTTGTCTTGCTTCTCGGTTAGATAACGAGCTGTTACGGTACCTTCTACTTTTGGCTTGTTAGAGCTTGTGTGGATATAACCGACATAAGTGAAACCATCGATTTTAGGCGGCGTATATTGATAAGTTTGCCCCTTGGTTACCGTCTGAGTCTCGCTAGCGCGCAAATAATTCATTTGCGCCAGAGCAGCGCGACCAGCACCTAAACCGGATAAACCGATAACTAAGAGCAACCAGAATTTCCAAGAGCCGTTTTGCTTACGGAAAGACCATGCTAGCAGTGTCCCTAGAATCAATAGGAGTGCACTAATGAGCCACTGCAGGATGACCGCATTCAACTCACCCGTCTTAGGAAGTGAGCCTGGGTTTTGCGGTTTGGATGGTTCTGGGTCTCCAGGTACAGAAGAAGATTCTGATGAACTGGAACTCTGGGAATCGGACTCTGACGAGCTAGACGATTCGGAACTCTCGGAATCTGATGAGCTGGAGGACTCAGATTCTGAGGAAGAGGAGCTCTCGGACTCTGAAGAGGACGAACTCTCAGATTCAGAGGACTCTTCCGATGATGCTGAAGATTCATCGGATTGACTAGGTGGTTGAGGTTTTGAGCTTGCATCTTGCTCATAAACCAATTGATAATCCGCCACATCTGTTGTCGCCGTACCAGTCGGATTCTCTTTCACCACTTGCTGGAGTTGTTCAGGTGTAAGATCCGCCTGATTGACGAAATGATAATTTACAGTGGTCTGTTCTCCCTGAGAAAAGACTTGTAATATTTGTGTGGGGAACGCTAAACAGAAAGATAGCGCTGAGCGCAAGGGCTCTTTGGGTTTTGTGACGCATGCCGGTAATTCCTTTCAATATTTGTCCATTGTCTATTTAACTAGATTTATAGGCGAAAGTCAATCTAATTGCGCAAAATTCACATGATTTTTTTGTAAATCATATGATATCCTCCGATATATTATTTAAATATATATTTTGCATGATTGTTTGGACATCAAACTAAAAGAATTGCCTAGACATAAGGGAATAAAAGGCGAACGTTACTCCTGATTTTCTGCACAAAAATATGCGACCGAGAAAACTCGATCGCATATTTCATCTATTTCACATCAGTGGTTTGATTAGTTTCTAGCATTCTTGCGAGTAAACAACACAACGACTGCTGCGATTACCAATACAAAGGCTAAACCGATTAATAAGATTGAGCTAGATTCACCAGTTTTTGGTAATTTCTTCTCTTCTTTCTTCACTTCTGGCTTGCCTGGGTCTTGTTGGTTTGGAGTATTGTCAGCAAGAAGGTTTACGAATACCACGCCGCTTGTATTTTCTTTCTTAGAAACTACTAATTGACCTTGACCGTTGTCTGTAACTTCTACCGTTACTGGGTAAGTCTTTTCATCGTAAGTGATCTCTGTCTTATCACCTTTCTTCTGACGAAGAGTGTAAGTGTAAGTACCTGGCGCATCGTATGTCAATGCTGGGAAGGTTACTTTACCATCTTTATCAGTCATAAGTTCGCTGATGACTTTGCCATCTTTATCAAGTAATTCAATCAGTGAAATCATCCTGCTTTGACTTTCTTCATCTTTTTGACTAGCATCAATAATTTTGAGGACTCAACGCCTCTACAACAACGCTAGTTGGAGCTGCCTTGTAAGTGTTTACGAAGACCACAAAAGTTGTATTTTCTGCTGCGTAAGTTACTTCTGCTTCTAATTGACCTTTACCGTTGTCTGTAACTGCTACTGCTACAAGGAATTCGGTTGAGTCATAAGTGTAGCCTGCTGCGCCTTCATTCTTCTCACGAATCTTGAAGTCGTAGTTGCCTGCTGCATCGAAGCTTACTGCTGGGAATTCAACAGAACCGTCTGCTTTGTTCTTAGCAGTGCCAACTACTTTACCGTTTTGGTCTACTAATTCGAAAGTGAATTGATCAGCTGCTAAATTAGCACCTTCCAATTTCTTGCTTGCTTTCACTACAACGCTTGCTGCTGCTGCCTTGTAAGTGTTAGAGAAGGCTGCTTCTTTAGCGTAAGTTGCGGTTGCTTCTAATTGACCTTTACCGTTGTCTGTAACTGCTACTGCTACATCAAATTCGGTTGCGTCATAAGTGTAGCCTGCTGCGCCTTCATTCTTCTCACGAATCTTGAAGTTGTAGTTGCCTGCTGCGTCGAAGTTTACTGCTGGGAATTCAACAGTACCATCTGCTTTGTTCTTAGCAGTGCCAACAACTTTACCGTTTTGGTCTACTAATTCGAAAGTGAATTGATCAGCTGCTAAAGTGCCACCGTTCAATGTCTTGCTTGCTTTCACTACTAGGCTTGCTGCTGCTGCCTTGTAAGTGTTAGAGAAAGCTGCTTCTTTAGCGTAAGTTGCTTTTGCTTCTAATTGACCTTTACCGTTGTCTGTAACTGCTACTGCCACATCGAATTCGGTTGCGTCATAAGTGTAGCCTGCTGCACCTTCATTCTTCTCACGAATCTTGAAGTTGTAGTTGCCTGCTGCGTCGAAGTTTACTGCTGGGAATTCAACAGTACCGTCTGCCTTGTTCTTAGCAGTGCCAACAACTTTACCGTTTTGGTCTACTAATTCGAAAGTGAATTGATCAGCTGCTAAAGTAGCACCTGCCAATTTCTTGCTTGCTTTCACTACAAGGCTTGCTGCTGCTGCTGTGTAAGTGTTAGAGAAAGCTGCTTCTTTAGCGTAAGTTGCTTTTGCTTCTAATTGACCTTTACCGTTGTCTGCAACAGCTACTGCTACATCGAATTCGGTTGCGTCATAAGTGTAGCCTGCTGCACCTTCATTCTTCTCACGAATCTTGAAGTTGTAGTTGCCTGCTGCATCGAAGCTTACTGCTGGGAATTCAACAGTACCATCTGCCTTGTTCTTAGCAGTTTGAACTACTTTAGCCGTTTTGGTCTACTAATTCGAAAGTGAATTGATCAGCTGCTAAAGTGCCGCCGTTCAATGTCTTGCTTGCTTTCACTACTAGGCTTGCTGCCGCTGCCTTGTAAGTGTTGCTGAAGCTTGCTTCTGGTGTGTAAGTTGCGGTTGCTTCTAATTGAGCTTGACCATTATCAACAACTGATACAGCCACTTCTACTTCCTTAGCGTCGTAGGTGTAACCTGCTGCACCTTCATTCTTCTCACGAATAGTGTAAGTGTAGTTACCTACTGCGTCGAAGCTTACTGCTGGGAACTCAACAGTACCATCTGCTTTGTTCTTAGCGGTTTGAACTACTGAACCAGTAGCTTTGTCTACTAATTCGAAGGTGAATTGATCAGCTGCTAAAGTGCCGCCAGTCAATGTCTTAGTAGCTTTCACTACTAGGCTTGCAGATGCTGCTTTATAAGTGTTAGTGAAGACTTCACGGTCATAAGTAACTGTGGCAGTCTTAGCACCTGCATTGTTAACTACCTTAACAGTTGCTGTGATTGGGTTTTGGTCATAAGTGACACCTGCCAAAGTGCCTTTTACTTCGCGAATCTTGTAGGTGAAGTCACCTGCATTCTTGAACTTAACTTTCTTGAATTTAACAAGACCGTTTTCGTCGTTCTTAGCTTTTGCAACTACTGAGTTGTCTGCTGAGTTTACTAATTCGAACTCGAATTCTTCAGCTTTCAGAGCACGACCTTCCAATTTCTTGTTAACTTGGAAGATTACTTCGTCAGAACGAGCACCAGTACCGATACCATCGGTAGTTGTCAATGGTGCGAAACCGTCGAAATCTTGCTTATCTGTATCAGAAGAGAAATTTACATGGTTTTTAACACGTTTAGTTACTGGGTCAACCGGTTCAGTGACACGAGTTTGGTAGATTAAGAAGAGACCACGGCCATCCAAGCTACCACCCTTGTTAGGGATAACTGTGAAGTGGTTGTCATCTTCATTTGTAATCGTAGTCCCGTCAAAGGAGTCTACCCGAGTCCCATTTTCCCAGTCACTGAAGTAGTAACCAGTCATTGGGCCAACAAATTCTTGGCCTTCAGGGATAGTGTCTTTGATAACCGCATTAGTTACGCCTGGTTTAGCGTAGCGGTTAATACGAATACGCCAGTCAACCAATTCTGGGTTGTCTTTGTTTTGTACCCCCCACTTGGTGTAACCAGTTGGGTCTTCATCGACAACGATACGTGTCAAGGTGTAAGTCCCAGCACCTGGCATTTCAAAGGTTTGTGGAACATTTTTTGGCACGCTATCCGCCCAAACTGCCGTGAATTGGACAGCAATTGTCTTGTCTTCGTTGAGTTTTGCGTAATAAGCTTCGTTAGTGATAGTGATAGTTGCAGTATTGGTAGCTGGATCTGTTACCAAAGTCCCTACAACTTCGCCCCCAGCGGTAATGTTAGTTGGGCCAGTTTGCTCAACTTTGAAGGTACTTGGCACTGTATAAACAATGGTGTCGCCATTCTTCAAGGTTACGCTGTTTGGAATTTTGTAACTTGGGGCAATATAGAATTTACCTTCCCCGTATTTAGCGTCATTTTTAACCGGGTTAGTGTTAATGGTAAAGCCAGTAGTCAACTCATATTGAGCTGGTTGAACTTGTGCTTGTGGGAAATGTTGTTCTGGCTCTGCCTCTGGATCAGCTGTTGCAGCTGGTTCAGTTTCTTTGGCAGGCGCCTCCTGTTTTTCCTCCCCGTTCTCTGTTGCCGGTTGGACTGCTTCTGTTGCCGCTGGTGCTACTGGTGTTGCCGCATCTTGCGCAAAAGCAGAAAGTGGGCTAACAAAGACTTGTAGAACCATCAGTAAGACAATCAGAAGATTATGTAGCTTACGTTTATTCAATTTATCACTCCTATCCCCTAAATCACACCCTCCCTCTAGACGCTACTTACTCAAGGGAAGACAATGCTTTTTTAGGATGTTTTTATGGCATTTAGTACCAAGTATATTCTATCAAACCGAGATTCATTTGTATAGAGGAAATTGCGATATTTTCAGAATCATTCGCATATTGTTAACAATGTCACGTCATGTCTTTTTTTTTATGACATGCTAAGCAAGCCAACGCCTATTATTAGCGGTTTTCATAGTCTGTGCCATCTAGTATCTGACTTACATAGACCACTAAAAAAGTTGCTTGGGACCGGCGACCAGTTCTACCATATATGAAGCAATATAAGACGATTCCTATTACTAGCAAGCTACTTAATCCCGCAAACCCACTAGCTGGCCCTAGGCCATTGATGGAAGATGCTGCCATCATTTCTTTCTACTATTATAATATGCAAATCTCTACCTGGGATGATACTGCCAGTAACACATAAAAAAGAGACTAGGAAGTTAGTCCCAGTCTCTCGTTTGACTTATTTACTTATTGTATTGATCAGGCTGATTATAGGTGTAAGTAGCCCTTGATTAGATCTTCTAACTTCTTCATTTCAGTCTTGATGTCTGCATCGTTAACGACGATGTTTTCCAAGGCTAATTCTGAATCAGAGAAGACTTTAGCAGAACCTTCATAGATTGGAGCCGTAAAGCCGTACTCTAATTCGTCAGATGCTGCCTTAACAAGTGGGTTTTCTTTGACATAGTTAGTCCAGATTTCTGAGTTAGTCCCAGACTTAGTGATTGGTAGGTAACCAGTCTTAGATGCCCAAGTTGCAGTGTTCTCCGCCTTGAGGAGGAAGGACATGAAGGCTACAGCCCCTGCTTTCTTCATCAGAAGCATCTTCGAAGACCCCTAAGTCGTTCCCTGCTAAGAGGGTCATTTGCTTGCCTTGACCGAAAGTTGGAACTGGCGCAGTGGTAATGTTGATACCTGATTCTTGCACACCCTTGACTACGTAAGGTAAGCCCGCAGATGAGCCAATGTAGATTGCAGAACCGCCAGCTGCGAATGGACCTGACATGTACTTGTCTTCACCGGCCAAACGTGCTGAACCGTCTTTGACCATGTCTTTGATGAATTGGATAGGTTCGATGGCTTTGTCAGAAGTGAGGTCAACTGTCTTCAAGTCGTCAGAAACCCAAGTTGCGCCGTTTTGGCGAGCCATGGTTTCCACTTCAATAGATAGACCATTTTCCAAACCTAAGGCTGGCTTATCAACGCCTTTTTCTTTGAGGGCAGCTGCTAATTCTTTGACTTCAGCCCAAGTCTTAGGTACTTCTTTACCTGCTTGTTTGAGCATGTCTTGGTTAACGAACATGAGACGTACAGATTTAGAAAATGGTAATGCGTAGATCTTGTCTTCAACGGTTACGCCTTTTAAGAAACCTGGGTAGATGTCCTTCTTAAGTTCTTCAGTGAAGCCATTGTCAGCAGTTAAGAATTCATCTAATGGAGCTAAGAGGCCTTCTGACTTGAAGCCAGAGAAGCTAGATGCAGTTAATTGAGTCATGGTTGGTAGGTCGCCAGAGGCAGCCGCAGCCATCACCCCTTGTTGTAGGGCTTTGTAGTTCCCTGGCTAGTTTCTTCAACTTCATACTTGTCTTGAGATTCGTTGAAGGCCTTAACGAGTTTGGTTAATTCCTCAGCATGAGGACCGTTCATTGCATGCCAGAAAGTTACTTTAACCTTGTCAGCAGCCTGAGCAGATGGTGCGTAAGCACTGAATGCTAAGACTACTGTGAGTAATAATGCGAAAAGCACTTTGATTTTTTTCACTAGATGTTACCTCCAAATAGTTAATGGGAAAGCATTGAGGGGCTAGCCCTTCAAGCCTGAACGCGAAATACCTTGAATAATGTATTTCTGCAACAATAAGTAAATAATCACCATTGGCAAGATTACCAGGGTCGACGCCGCCATCAAGAGTTCGAATTGGGTGCCGGCTTCAGTGGTAAAGGCTTGGAGTCCAACAGGTAAAGTCCGTAAGTCAGGTGCCGAGTTGGTGACGATCATTGGCCAGAGGAAGGAGTTCCATGAACCGATGACCTTGAGAATCATCACGGCGATAATGGATGATTTAGACAGTGGCACAACCATTTCCCAGAGGAATTGCCAGTCGCTGGCGCCATCCGTCTTGGCAGCATAGTAGAGCTCGTCTGGAATCGTCTGAATGTTTTGCTTCAAGGTGAAAACCGAGAAGACAGAGGCGAACCAAGGAATAATCAAGGCCCAGTAGGTGTTGACTAATTTCCAACTTGACAAGGTCACGAAGTTTGGAATGGTCATCAATTCCCCTGGCACCATCATGGTTGCCAATAAGAGTAAGAAGAGGATGTCTTTACCCCAGAATTTGAGCTTAGCGAAGGCATAAGCTGCTAGGATTGAGGTGAAGAGTTCCCCGGCGGTCGTCACAGTTGTAACAAAGACCGAGTTAAGGAAGTAGCGGCCGAATGGGGCTTTCTCCAGGGCTTGGCCATAGTTAGAGAAGAGCCAGTTCCGTGGTAGCCAAGTTGGCGGTACGGAGATTGCTTCGGACCCTGACTTCAGACTGGTCGCCACCATCCAGTAGAATGGCAGAATCATGACCAGGGCGCCCAAGGTCAAGATGACATAGAGCAGAATTGTTTGAATGCGTTTTGTGCGTGCCATGTCTTAACCTCCCCGCTTCTCGAAGTATTTGTTGCCTATGTTCTGGAAGACGGTAATAACGAGGACAATGGCGAAGAGGATAATCCCGGTCGCAGCTGCCATCCCGTAGTTAAATTGAACATAGAACTGATCGAAGAGATAGTAGACAACGGTCATGGCTGAACCACCTGGTCCAGGACGCCCATTGAAGAGGGCGAAGACTTCATCGAAGACCTTGAAGCCGTTGATGATGCCGACTGTTGACAAGAGGAAGAGGGTTGGTCGTAAGAGCGGTAAGGTAATATTGGTGAATCTCTTCCAGGCGTTGGCCCCATCAACTTGAGCCGCCTTGTAGTAGGTCTCGTTGATGTTACCCAAGCCGACCAGGGTCAGCAGGATATTGAAGCCCAGGCTCTTCCAGATGGCCATGATAATGACGGCCGTCATGGCTGTCTTAGGATCATTGAGCCAGTTGATACGGTCAATCCCTACTAAACCTAAGAGATAGTTGAGTAGCCCGTACTCTGAGTGATAGAGCCAAGACCAGACCACGGAGATAGCCACCGTTGAGGTAACGAATGGCAAGAAGTAGGCGGTTCGGAAGAGGCCTTTGAGGACCGGAATCTGATTGAGTAAGACCGCTACTGTAACTGAGATTGTGATGGAACAGAGCACCACCCAGAAAACATAGGTTGCCGTATTTTGTAGCGCTAAGTAGAACTTAGGATCCGCCAGAATCTTCTGGAAGTTATCCAGAGACCAGACCACTGGCTTGTTCTTAGTAATATTCCGCAACTTGTAGTTTTCATAGAAACTCATCATGAAGGAGCGGATAATCGGAATAATGGTGAAGGTTGTCATGAACACCAAGGCCGGCGCTAAATAGAGTAGGGCCTGGAGGCTACTCTTGAGAGTAGGTTTGCGGTTCATCTAGCCTTCACGCTCGCTTTCTGACAGAATGCGACGTTGGTCTTCTTGGAAGAAGAGTAGGCGTTCAGCAGGTACTTGCAAGTAAACTTCTTGGCCTACTTCTAAATCGCCGTCTAAGTTGGAAACGACGAAGCGTTCGCCTTCCCATTCCAAGTGAACGGTAATATCCTTACCTACTGCTTCCACACGGACTACTTTCCCGCGGACTAAGTAGTTATCGGCTGTCCCAGGACGGAAGTGCTCGGAACGGACCCCGATAGTTGCCCAGTTCAATTCTGAGAAGGCACTGTTAGGGTTAAGGGCTGCAGAGCCCTTAGCAAAGGTGTTGATGATTGGTGACCCGATGAAGCGAGCCACGAAGAGGTTGCTAGGTGTTTGGTAGAGGCTGACTGGGTCCGCTACTTGTTGAATCTCGCCTTTTTCTAAGACCATGACGCTGTCCGCGATAGACAAGGCTTCTTCTTGGTCGTGGGTAACGAAGACAGTAGTAACCCCTGTCTCTTGTTGGATACGGCGAATTTCTTCACGCATCTCAATCCGGAGGCGAGCGTCTAAGTTAGACAAAGGCTCGTCCATAAGTAGGATGGAAGGTGATTTAGCCATAGCCCGGCTGATGGCCACCCGTTGCTGTTGTCCCCCTGACAACTGGCGTGGGTACTTATCTAACTGGTCTTGAATTTGTGTTAATTTTGCCATTTCGATGGCACGTTCGCGGCGCTCAGCCTTTGGCATTTTTTCCATTTTGAGCGGGAACATGATGTTTTCCAAGACCGTCAAGTGCGGATAGAGGGCATAGGATTGGAAGACTAAGCCTACCCGACGCTTAACTGGGTCTAATTTAGTTACATCTTTATCGTCGAAGAAAATCTTACCTGATGTTGCGTTCAGTAACCCTGAAATTAAGTATAATGTTGTAGATTTACCACAGCCAGAAGGTCCTAAGAAGGAAATAAGTTGCTGGCTAGGCAATGTAAAATTAATCCGGTCCAAAACAGTCTTCTGTTCGAACTGCATGGTCACGTCTTCAAATCTAACTTGCACGTTGATTCTCCTCATTTTTGTCAGTCTTAATAAGTGCTTGGGAGCTTAATGCTCTAGCATGAATTATAGCATAAATCGCATCATATTTCCCTCAATTTTTGCGTTTTTCATGCTATTCTAATAAAAGCTTTTTTAGTCAGCTAGGCTCTTAATCTGTTCAGCAGAGTAAGTCGTCTCTAGACTTGGTAACCATGGGGTCAGCCCTAAATCGACTAAGGCTTCCGCATAACGTTCTGGCTTAAAGCTGTGCCATGGCACAACCAGCTTAGCGCCTACCACATAGTTAACCAAGCAGAGGTCTTGGGTAGAGGCGTGGCCAGACACATGGCCATGATAGAATTGCCAGCCTGCTTTGACGATGCCTTCCAACCAAGGTTGGTAACGCGCATCATAAGCTCCTAGCGGCACCCCGTTGGAGTGGATGTAGATACCTTCTGATAGGCTAAAGATATAATCATGGTGTTGTTCATAGTCGACTTGGACAGCGTATTGAGCAGGTGCTGCCTGCACTTGGTCCCAGGTCAAGACATCTTGAACTGGCAGCTTGCTGTCGCCATCCCAGTTGATGGTTGCCAAGGCTGCCTCTGGCGCCATGTAAGGTCGCAAGAGACGGTAGTAGTTAGGCTCTAAGACCAGAGTCCGTCCTGCACGATTGAGCGCTTGCGCCATATAGACTAGACGCTCAATATTTTGTGGATAGACGTTAAGCGCCACTAACTGATTGCCAGCTTGCGCAACCACTTGGGTAAAGTCCTTGAGGAACTTGGCTTCGTTGCCTGCTGAAATTGAGGCTACGCGAGCAGCCAAGTCCTCTGGCAGTTGCATCCGATCATCGCGTGATCCTGGGTCAAAGCTGAAGGTCGTCCCTTCAACTAAGAAGAGGTCAGGCTGGAAGGCCCGGGCTTTTTGCGCCCAGTGTAAGACGCGTTCTGGATGGAAACCAGTTAAACGGAAGTCACCAGAGTTAACCACCTTAAGGTCTGGCCCGGTGATGAAGATGCTAGCTGCCCCAATGGTGTCATGGTCGCTGACCACAAACTCAATGGTGAAAGGCCCAAATTGGAAAGGCTCCTCTGATTGAACGGCTTGCCAATTAACCTTGAAGTCAGGCAGCAAGTCGTCGCTTGCTAGACGTTGGTAGAAGGAAACACTGTCTTCTAGGGCATAGATGGGTAGGTCCTCAGGCAACTGACCGAAGCCCCCAATATGGTCTAGATGGAGGTGCGATAGGCAGACGATGGTCTTAATATCGGTCTCATCATAGCTTGCTAGGTCACTTGCGCCTAGTTGTTGGCGGGTGTAGAGGCCGTCAATGGCCGGCAGGTGCCCCTTTTCTAGCAGGCTTGAGGTCAAGTCGACTTGCTTCAATTCATCCAAGCTCGCTCCAAATAAGGCGCCAAAATCTGTCAGAATACGGTAGTTACCCGCTTCTAGACTGACAATATTACCACCTATGGTATCAAGTCCTCCCCAAAATCTTACCTGGGTCGTGATTTCTTGTGTCATGTTGTCTGTCTCCTTCATTGCATTTTGTGCCACAGTCCATCATACCACCAAAAGCCCCCCTGTCGCAAGTCTTGGGGAAAGGTTCTCAGGTCAGGAGTGACAACTTGTGATCAGGTCAGCACTCGGTCGCCTGACGCTTAGGTCTATAACAAAACCCCGCCTCCTTTTCGTCAGGGGCGGGGTTGAATCTTAACTTAATTTTGCCAGTCCTTAGGACTCCACATGCTACCGTCTAACTGGCCTTCTAGCTGGCGCAGACGGTCTTCTTGTTGTTGGTAGAGGTCGCTAGCGACTTGCAGCAAAGCTTGACTGGGATAGTCAGAAGCCTGTGCCTGCCAGTCCTGGATATAGTCTTGATAGGGATTCATAAGAAGCTAACCCTCCTTATTCAGGGCCTGCAGCTCCTGGATTTCATCTCGATTTTGACTCAAGTCCTCACGGAACTGGTCATAGACTGCTTGGCTTTCAAGCGACAGGGACAAGTCCAAGTCGGCTAGTCGATCCAAGACAAAGGTCTGCAAGGCATCGAAGTCATCCACCTTACCCGTCTCAAGGTAGCAGGCGTAGTGAACTAGCAGCTGCTTCTTCTGGGGCTCGGTCAGATAGTGGAACTGATGAACCGGGAAAATAAGCCAAGGGCGCTAAACCAAAATGCTTGGCCCAGGCATAATAAGGCGACAAGAGCGAAGACAGGCTAAAGCCTTCGCGGCCCCCGACTTGATAGCGGCTAGCCTTAACGCCTGCGATGACCACCAAGCCCATTTCCATCTGAGCGAGACGGGGCATGGCGGCCTGCATGGCCTTGGACATATCGAAGACGCTATCCAGCCAGATTTTGAGGATGGCTGGCGCCTGGTACCAGTAGAGTTGGAACTGGAAAATCACCCGGTCATAGCGGAGTCAGACGGCCCAATTCCACACTGGCATCGAAGTGCTGGCCATTGGCCTCATATTCCGCCTGCAAATCGACATAGCTGACCTCAGTCAGGGCCAAACCTGATTGTTGTAAAAATTGTTGGCTACTAGAGCCGGCCACATCAGGGTGGGCCAGATAGACGATGGTCTTAGTCACAACAGACTTCCTTTCTGTAGGGAACTTACTTGTCTTCTGACTTAGCCTTCTTGTTACCAATCAGGAAGCTCCCCAGATTTTTCTTGACTTTGTTTGGAGCTGGCTCTTGGGCCTGGTCTCCGGATTCCACTGCTTCTAGCGGTAGGCGAATAATGAAGGTCGAACCCTGACCTAGCTCACTTTCGACCCGAATGGTGCCGCCGTGGGCTTCGACTAGGGACTTAACGACTGCTAAACCAATCCCGGATTCACCGAACTTGGTATTCTTACGGGAAATGTCCACCTTGTAGAATCGCTCCCAGATGTCTTCAATCTGCTTGGCATCAATCCCAATCCCCTGGTCCATAATGCGGAGCTCGGTAAAGCCTCCGTCTTGGCGCCCCCAGAGGGTGATATCACTATTCTCTGAGAACTGGATGGCATTGGTCACCAAGTTAATGATAATTTGAACCAGCCGATCTCGGTCTCCGTAAATCATAAGACCCTCAGGCGCATCAATGACTAGGCGATTGCCCTTTTCTTGGGCCTTAGCGGTTAGCTGGGTCCGAATCTGGCAAAGCAAATCATAGGCCTTGAGCGTCTGCTTGTTAAGGCTAATCTGGTTGGTCCGAATTTTTTCGTAGTCCAGATTCTCATTAACTAAGCGAATGAGCCGTTGGGTCTCGGTAGCCAGCAATTCTAGGCTACGTTTGCGCTGGGGCTCAGGGAAAATATCATACTGGAGCCCTTCGATGACCCCACTCATGGTAGTCAGCGGCGTCCGCATCTCGTGGGCCGCATCCATCATAAATTGGCGTCTTAAGGTTTCTTGGCGCTTAATCTCTTCGCGAGATTTGCCAAGGAATCCGTCATGACTTGGAAATCATGGGCCAAGTCACCCAAACTCGTCCCGGCTCTTATTACTAATATCAAGCTGGACATCATAGTTACCCGCTGTAATCTGACGAGTGGCTTGTTGCAAGCGCCGAATCTTACGGGTCTGGAAGAGGGCATAGGCCACACTGATTCCCAGACCAATGGCGGTTGCAATCCCGAAGGAGAAGATAATATTGTTGTAGACTTCTTGCTGACGGGTCTCCAGGTTCTCAATCGGCTCGCTCAGGCTGATAAAAGCCGGCCGGAAATTGGGCGCTGTCGCTAGCCTGGCGGTTGAGTGGCAGATAGACGGTGGCCAGACGCGTGATTTTCCCTTGATCTGGGCGATAGGTCACACGCAGAGGCAGGTTCTGCCCTTGGCGAATGGCCCGCAACTCGCTATCTGTCAGATTAGCCCGGTACTCCTGGCGATAGGTTGGGTAGATGATGCTCCCATTGGCCAGGTAGACCTGAATGGAGATATTGTCCGAAGCCAGCAGCTGGTCTACCTTTCTTAATATCCTCACGGGAGAAGTTATTGCTGACAATGTTGCTACCATAATTCAGTAGGCGCGTCTCGACTTCACTGTGGATTTGCTGATTCATATAGTTGCTAATCCGTGAGGCCGATAGGGCCAGGGTCACCAGCATGACCAGCAGAAATCCGGCAATTAATTGCCAGAGAAATCTAAATCGCATTAATGATCACCTGGATCTTCGTACTTGTAGCCGACACCCCAGACAGTCTGAATAATTTGCGGCCCGATGACTTCGATCTTCTGCCGTAATTTCTTAATATGAGCATCGACGGTCCGCTCGTCGCCATAGAAAGGATCTTCCCAGAGCTGCTTAAGCAACTGCTCACGGTTGAAGACCCGCTTAGGCGAGCGCACAAAGGTCAGCAACAAATCAAACTCCTTAGGCGTCAAGTTCTCAATCAACTGGTTGTTGTAGTAGGCTTCTCGCGTCACGGTATTGATCTTGACGCTCTTGGTCACTACATCGAAGCCTTCTTCTTCCTGAGTTTGACTGTGGTCAGTACCAGGAATTTGACTACGACGGTAGAGGGCCTTCATGCGAGCCATCAAGGTCAAGGGGCTAAAAGGCTTGGTGACGTAATCGTCAGCCCCCATTTCCAAGCCAATGACTTGGTCACTCTCTGAATCTTGAGCAGTCAGCATAATAATCGGTGTTTCCTTAGAAATTTTGCGGATATTCCGGCAAATGGTGATGCCATCCATAGACGGCAAGTTAATGTCTAGCAAGACAATGTCCCACTTACTTGGAGACTCCGCATAGGCGTTGTACCCTTCTAAGCCATCATGGTAGAAGTGGCCTTGGAATTGCTCCTTCTCGAAAAACATGGACATCATTTCGCAGACAGATTCGTTATCTTCAATCATTAATACGTTCATTCGACGACCTCCTAACTCTTGGTTTCACTCCTATTATATACCAAAAGTTAGCAAATGTAATGGTAGAGCTTACCTAGTCGCAAAATTGTCATAAAGACTGGCGTAATCTGAGGTCTTAAGCCTTAAAACCCGCTAGCTGGCGCATATCCAATTGTTCTTGACTGGGCACTTCATACTGGCGCCGGATGGCGTCGTAGTCTTCCTGGCCCTTAGGGGTGCTGTGATTCTGGCCGCTAGCCTTTCCAGCACTGCCATTCTTGCTCTCAAGCAGGGTAATATCTTGGACATGACATTCCAGGATGTAGACTTTTTGGTCTTGATTATTGGTGTAGTGGCGGGACTCCATTCGCCCCTACTACCCCAATGCGGTGGCCCTTTTGGGCGTATTTGACTAGTAAAGTCAGCTAGATAGTCCCAGGCCACAATGGGAATGAAGTCGGTCTGCAGCTCACCATTGCGGTCGCGATGGCGGCGGGAGACGGCTAGGCAATTATTGACCACCCGATGGTCGCCCACCTGACGGTCTTCGACAGGACGAGTCAAACGTCCAACAAGCAACAATTGATTCATAGGTATTCCTCCAGAAAATAATTTGCCTTTCATAGATATATAGGCTTTGGGCACTCGGTTTTTTACTGGTTTTGGAGATAAAAAGTTGAAATTTTATGTTGCTTACAAAGCTAGCCTAGATTTAGCAACTTTGCCTTGCAAAGAGTATATATAGGATTTTATATATAAAAATAGACTAGCCTCAGCTAGTCTACAAAAGAAAAGCCCCTATCGCCAGGATAGGGGTAGATTGCTATAAAGCATGACTTTCCGCTAGTTCCACTAACTTGCGGAGACGATGGTTGACACCCGACTTGGAAATAGGACCACCTGGAATTAATTGGCCTAACTCACCCAAACTGAGGTCGGGATGATCCAGACGGAAATTCCGCCATAATCCGCAACTTATCAGGTAGGCTATCCAGCCCTCGCGTGTCGGCTAGGTAACGAATGGCTTCAATCTGTCGTTGCGAGGCATCGATTTGCTTGTTGAGGTTGGCCGTCTCACAGTTGACCAGACGGTTCACGGAGTTACGCATGTCACGAACAATGCGAATATCTTCGAAGCGCAACATGGCCCGGTTGGCACCGATAATGGCCAGAAACTCGGCAATTTTCTCAGCTTCCTTAAGGTAGGTGATATAGCCGTTGCGGCGGACAATGGTCCGAGCATTGAGGTGGAAATGATTCATCATCTTGCAGATATCTTCATTGTGCTCCTCGTAGTTGGAATAGATTTCCAAGTGATAGCGACTATTCTCCGGGTTGTTGACGGAACCAGCTGCTAGGAAGGCACCCCGCAGATAGGAGCGTTCCTTCTGCTCATTGTTCATAATGTCAGGCGCGATATGATGGTTAATCATGAGTCCATCGAAGATACCCTAAATCTTCCAAGATTTCCCGCACATTCTGGCGGCAACGGACGATATAGACATTATTCTTCTTAAGCTTCATCTTGCGTCTGACCATGAGCTCACTCTCAGTGTGATAGAACTGCTTGAGTAGACTGTAGAGGCGGCGGGCAATGGCCGCGTTCTCGCTCTGAACATTGAGGATAAACTTCTGTTGGTAGAGGCTAACTGCCCCATTCATCCGAATCAGGGCCGCAAGTTCCGCCTTGGCGTGTTCCTTGTGGACCTCTAAGAGGGTACATTCCTTCTTAACTTCTGATGCGAAGGTCATGAGAACCCTCCTTTCTGCTTGGACTTAGCTTACCTTAGACTTGTGCCGCCTGATGTTTGAGGCGACGGTTAAGCTTAATAGTTTCCATGAGATGGCGGAGTTCTTCCACCACTAGTTCGGTGTCATGGTAGGCACCGCCATTTTTCATGCTGAGGAAGCTATTGGAAATGACGCGGCAACCCAATTTTCGCATGCCTTCAAAGTCATGGCGGACTTGAAGTAGGTACTCTTCATTAGGTTGATTGTCAATGTAATCCTGAGGCACCTCGGCAATGTTAACTAGGACCGTGTCAATAAAAGCTTGGCCCAAATGTTCATGCAAGACCCGGACATGGTCAGCATCCGAGAACTGCTCGGTCTCCCCTAACTGGGTCATGATGTTACAAATATAGACGACTTCCGCCTGGGTCCGTTTGATGGCCTGACCAATTTCTTCAATCATGAGATTAGGCAGGATGCTGGAATAGAGACTACCTGGCCCCAGAACAATCAAATCTGCCTGCTCAATGGCTTCCACGACATGGGGTGTCGCGTGAATGGCTGGCTCCCCTTGCATGGTGGTCACTAAGACTTGTTGAATCTTCTTACGATGACGAGCAATCTTAGACTCGCCGACCGCAATGGTCCCGTCCTCGAAGAGGGCGTGCAAGACTAGGGGCTCGGTCGCTGCCGGCAGAATCTGGCCCCTGAACCTTCATATAGTTGGACAGAAATGTCTAAGGACTCGGTCAAGGAGCCTCGCATTTCTTTCAAAGCGGCAATCAGTAAGTTACCGATGGCGTGGCCGGCCAAGAAGTCATCATCCGTGTTGAAAACGATACTGGAAGACGTCCAGCAGTAGCTCGTCTGCATCGGATAAGGCCACCATACAGTTACGAATATCGCCCGGAGGGACGACATCAATATAGTCGCGAATGGCGCCTGAGCTACCGCCATCATCCGCCACGGTTACAACGGCCGTAATGTCGGCGTCAATTCGTTTGAGCCCCCGCAAGATAACAGGTAGTCCGGTCCCACCACCGATGACTGCTACCTTATAGCGGTGCGATTTGGTCTCGCTCATGACCGGTTCACGGTCTCTTTCTTCTTCATATAGTCACGGTGGGAAATATTAACCGCATAGTTATCTGTCTTAAGATGGTTGGCAATCCGCTCAGCAATGGCCACGGACCGGTGTTTACCGCCGGTACAACCAATGGCGATAGTGACGCTGGATTTACCTTCCTTCTTGTAACCTGGTAGGCAGAACTCAATGACATCAATGAGCTTGCTGTAGAAGGCCTGGGTTTCGGGTTGCTTCATGACATAGTCATAAACCGGCGCATCCATCCCAGTCTGCGGGCGCAATTCCGGAATGTAGTGCGGGTTAGGTAAGAAGCGCACGTCCCAGATAATATCAGCATCAATCGGCACCCCATACTTGAAGCCAAAGGACATGACTTCCACATGGAAGGTCTGATAATCCTTAGTGGCAAAGTCCTTAATCAGGCGCTCACGCAACTGACGCGGTGAAATATCGGATGTATCAATGATGATTTGGGCGCGGGTGCGCAAGTCCATGAGCAACTCGCGTTCTCTGGCAATCCCGTCTGATACGCGGCCGTCTGGGGCCAGAGGGTGATTCCGGCGGGTCTCCTTATAGCGCGATACTAAAACTGAATCACTGGAGTCCAGGAAAATAATGCGGGTCGTCACTAACTGAGTGTTATCTAAAGTCGCAATCAGGCTGTCGACTTCATTAAAGAAATCTCGGCTCCGCAAGTCGATGACAAGCGCAATCCGGCTGATTTTGCCTGATTCTTTGACCAATTCCCAGAAGGTTGGGAGCAGGGTTGGGGGCATGTTATCGATACAGAAGTAGCCCTAAATCTTCAAAACTTTGGACCGCAACTGTCTTGCCGGCGCCGCTCATCCCTGTAATAATGACTAGTTCGAGTGTGTCTGCCATATCATCGCCTCTTTCTTTGTGGAATCCTCGCTATTTTCCTCCCTAGTATACCACGCTTAGGCGGGAAAAGCGACCAAGGAGCCGGACGCCTGCTACTGGTGGTTTTGGGGTATTCAAGGAGATTATTAAACTTTCTGGGCACTAGCCTTATGCTAAACCCGGACGTTTGCCATAGTGCTATCACTAAATTTTCGCTTCAAATTTCTAGCCCTACTAGTAACCGTCTACATTTCATGGTAGAATATTAGCATAAAGTGAGGAGCCTCTCACTAGGGTTTCATTTCTCTTATGACGCAATACTGAAAGGTGGTAATGCTATGACATGGCAAGAAACATTAAACCTCTGGAAAAATTACGACGCCCTTGATCCTGTTCTCAAGGAAGAGTTAGCCAATAACCAAGACGAAGAAGCCTTAAAGGATGCCTTTGGCGCTAATCTCAGCTTCGGGACAGCTGGTATGCGTGGTGTCCTAGGGGCAGGTCCTAACCGCATGAACGTCTACACCGTTCGCCAAGCAACAGAAGGCTTAGCCCAATTAATCGAAGAAGCTGGCCAAGCGGCTAAAGACCGCGGGGTTGCGATTTCCTATGACTCACGGCATTATTCACCTGAATTCGCCATGGAAGCGGCCTTGGTCTTGGGGCCGTCACGGCATCAAGAGCTATGTCTTTGAGAGCCTACGGCCAACGCCTGAATTATCCTTTGCCGTGCGTTACCTCAACACCTACGCTGGGATTATGATTACTGCCAGCCACAACCCTGCCGCCTACAATGGCTACAAGGTTTACGGCGAAGACGGTGGGCAAATGCCACCAGAAGATGCAGATAAATTAACAGAATTTGTTCGCGCAGTGGAAAACCCACTAACCGTTGAAGTAGGCGACAAGACTGAATTATTGGGTAGCGGCGTCGTAGAAATCATCGGTGACCGTGTGGACCAAGCCTACCTAGAAGAAATGAAGGCTGTCACCATCAACCCTGAATTAGTCAAGGAAATGGCGGACCAAGTCAGCATCGTCTTCACGCCACTTCACGGGACTGGTATGTACCTAGGTCTTAAAGCCCTCAACCAAGCAGGCTTCAACACCATTCACGTGGTAGAAGAACAAGCTAAAGCAGACGGCGACTTCCCAACTGTTAAGTCACCTAACCCTGAATCTGCTGCGGCCTTTGATTTAGCTGAGCAATTAGCTAAGAAGGTAGAAGCGGATATCCTCTTAGGAACTGACCCAGACGCTGACCGTCTCGGGGCTAAGGTTCGCACTAGCAAAGGGGACTACCAACTCTTGACCGGGAACCAAATCGCTTCCCTCATGTTGGACTACATCTTGAATGCTAAGATAGAACTCAACCAACTACCTAAGAACGGGGTAGCGGTTAAGTCCATTGTATCGACTAACTTTGCTAACGCTATTTTATCTCACTATGGCTTAGAAGCGGTAGAAGTACTGACTGGCTTCAAGTTTATCGCTGAGAAGATTCAAGAATATGAAGAAACTGGCGCTAAGACCTTCCTCATGGGCTTTGAAGAATCTTACGGTTACCTTATCAAAGCCATTTGTTCGCGACAAGGATGCGATTCAAGCCTTGGTAGTCTTGGCTGAATTGACCGCCTACCACAAGAAAGCGGGCCGTACCTTGGCGGATGTCTTAGAAAGCATGTACGAAAAATACGGCTACTTCTATGAAAAGACCATCGCAGTGGACTTCCCAGGCCTCTCTGGGCAAGCTAAGATGGCAGCCATCATGCAGCAAATCCGGACCGAAGGGATTAAGGAAATGGGTGGCCTCAAAGTAGTGAGCGCGGCTGACTACTTAGCTGGCACACGCACTCTGGCTGACGGCACGGTTGAAAGCTTGACCTTCCCACCATCTGACGCCCTCAAGTATGTCTTGGAAGACGGTAGCTGGGTGGCTTTCCGTCCAAGTGGTACCGAGCCAAAAATCAAGCTCTATCTAGGGCACCCAAGGCGCTTCGCATGAAGAAGTAGAAGCTAAGGCTGCTAAGATTGAAGCAGACATCGCTAAACTAACCGCCTAAGACTAAGGCAAAAGGACTGGGATTGACGCCCAGTCCTTTTTGTGTGGTTAGCTTGATGGAGAGGTAGCGGCTCTAGCTCTAGGGTTTTGGCTGAGCTAGCTCGGAATCTCATGAAATCTGCCCTGAATCCCTATCTTTTAGCCGAGCTAGTGGTCCACTGGCCGGAGTGGACCACTGGCTCGATGCTTTTCCTGACTTTTCGACCCGTTTTCGGCGCTTTTCCTGGGAGCTAGTGGTCCACTTTGCCAGAGTAGACCACTGGCTCGAAGCTTTTCCTAGCTTTTGAGGAGGATTGTCCGCGACAGAGGCCTCAAAAAGCTTCCTTGAGCCGCCTTGCATGTTCGGCGGTGGGCGCCTGGAAAAATGGCCTTCAACTTAGCGCGCGCCTCTAGACTCCCTTTTTCTGGGAATGGTCTCGACAATGTTGGACAAGAAATGAAAGACGCAACGCTGCCAAGGAACCCCGACAAAAACAGTGCTGGATAGCGGCTCTGAGGCCAGAATGAGCGTCTGAAATAATCAGGGTGGGCTGGCTCAAACCACGGGCTCGCAGGGGACTGAAGGAAGGTCAGCCAAGCCTCCTTGCTTTCTTCTTCTGACACCCAAAAAGCCGATGATTTCACGCTTGTTGGCCTCGTTAACGCCTTTGGGCTAGGTAGACCGCCTTGGATACCACACGACCCTCTTCACGCACCTTAATGTAAAGGGCATCGAGGTAGAGATAGCGAAAGTGGCTGTGGGTCAGGGGTCCGATTTTTTTGAAGGCCTCGATCTCTGGATCCAGCCGCTTCATAACATCTGACACAAAGGACTTGGAGACCGTCTCGCCCCGTTTCTGGTGATTTCCCGGGAGCTAGTGGTCCACTCGACGGAGTGGGACCACTGGCGCGACGCTTTTCCTGGATTTCGGCCTGGTTTGGGCCTTTTCCCGAGAGCTAGTGGTCCACTTGACAGAGTGGACCACTGGCTTGAAGCTTTTCCCTGACTTTTGCCTATTTTTCGGCCATTTCCTAGGGAGCTAGTGGTCCACTGGCCGGAGTGGACCACTAGCTCAAACAAAAGCCCTGCACTGATAGACAGTGCAGGGCTTTGAGCTCAGTCTTTAAGGCTTTCAATGTATTGGTAGGCTTGGAAACCAGCCGTACCGCCATCGCCGGTGGCTGTTACAATTTGGCGCAGGTGCTTCTGACGCACGTCGCCGGCTGCAAAAACCCCTGGCAGGCTAGTGGCCATATGATCATCGGTGATGATCCAGCCTTCTGCGTCGGTGATTCCCAAATCTTTAACTGCTTCTGAGTTAGGCACTAAACCGACGTAGATAAAGACCCCTTGGGCATCCACGCGGCTGGTTTGGCCCGTCTTGACGTTCTTAATTTGCACGCCTTCAACCGCATCCGTCCCTAGAATTTCCTCCACCACGCTATCCCAGATGAATTCAATCTTAGGATTAGCAAAGGCCCGGTCTTGCAGGACTTTCTGCGCTCGGAGCTCGTCACGACGGTGAATAACTGTGACCTTGCTAGCAAATTGAGTCAGGTAATGGGCTTCTTCAACGGCTGAGTCACCCCCGCCGACCACGATAATTTCCTTATCGCGGAAGAAGAAACCGTCACAGACCGCACAGTAGGACACGCCTCGGCCAGCCAATTCTTCTTCCCCTGGCACGCCAAGATGGCGGTGGAAAGAACCGGTCGCCACAATGACGGCCTTGGCTTCATAAACCTTGGAGCTAGTATGCACTCGCTTGAGGTCGCCTTCTACTTCAATATGGCTCACGTCGCCGTAGTCGTGGACTGCGTCAAAACGCATGGCCCCTTGGTACATGTGTTGGGCCAATTCTGGGCCGGAAACCAGGGAAAAGCCTGGATAGTTTTCCACATCTGCCGTGTTGTTGACTTCCCCACCGGGAACGCCTTTTTCAATCATATGGGTCTTGAGATTGGCTCGTGAAGCGTAGAGGGCGGCGGTCATTCCAGCCGGCCCAGCGCCAATCACAACGACATCTGTTACAATTAATTCTTTTTCCATTCTATCATTCACTCTCTTAATAATGCGCTTGAGACAGGGAGGCTTCTTGCTTGCCGTCGCGCGTCATCAAGCGAAGCAGGCCTTCCTTGACCTGCGCACCTTCATAAATGAGACCATAGAGGGCCTCGGTAATTGGCATTTCGATACCGGATTCCTTGGCCAGTTCATAGGCTGACTGGCAGGTAGCAATCCCTTCGACTACCATTTGAATTTCTTCTTCGATGGCTTCCTTGCTGTAACCTTTGGCTAGCAGGTTCCCTGCCTGCCAGTTACGGGAGTGGGGACTGGTACAGGTGACCACTAGGTCGCCTACCCCGCTCAACCCAACGAAAGGTCAGCGGGTCTGCCCCCAACTTAATGCCCATACGGGAAATTTCAGCCAGACCACGCGTTACCAGGGCAGCTTTGGCATTGTCGCCGTAGCCTGCACCCGCTAGGACACCGGCACCTAGGGCAATAATATTCTTGAGGGCCGCGCCCATTTCCACGCCTACCACATCGGTATTGGTATAAATGCGGAAGTAGTGATTCTTAAAGAGGGCCTGCACCTTCTCAGCTGCTTGCAAATTGGGACAAGCGGCCGTTACAGTCGTCAGGTCATGGCGGGCTACTTCCTCGGCATGGCTTGGACCTGACAAGACAACCAGGTCTTGGTAATCTTGACGCGGAATTTCCTCTTCAATCATCTGGCTGACCCGCAAATGGGTCCCCTGCTCCAGCCCTTTAGTGGCATGCACCAGGAGGGGTTGGGCGTCTGACTGACTGAGATAGCTCGCTACCTGACGGGCAACTGAGCGAATAGCCTTGGTTGGTAAGACGAAGAGCAAGACAGCGGCTTGATCCAAGGCTGCTTTCAAGTCCGTTGTCGCCACAATGGTCGCTGGCAGGTTAATGCCTGGCAGGAAGTGGCTATTGGTATGGGCCTGGTTAATTTCGTCCGCGATGTAGTCTTCACGTCCCCATAAGACCACCTCATGACCATTTTCAGCCAAGACCTGGCCTAGGGCAGTCCCCCAGGAACCTGAACCTAATACCGCAATTTTCATGTCCTTACCTCTTTTCTAATTGGAAATCTGAATAGGCCACACTGTGACCTGGCTCGCCGTCTGATGATGATCCAGGCTAGGCCCAGCACTACCATGACGGCGGACACCCCCTGCGAAATGCGCAAGGGACCCAAGTATAAACTATCAGTCCGTAGACCTTCAATGAAGAAGCGACCTAGACCGTACCAGACGAAGTAGCCGGCCGCTAATTCGCCACGTTTGAGTCAGACCTTTTTGTCGTCGCAAGATTAAGATCAGGGCCAAGCCAAGTAAGTTCCACAAGGACTCATACAGGAAAGTCGGCTGGTAATAATGGCCTTGAATCTGCATTTGATCAATGAGCCAGGCCGGCAAATGCAAGCCTTCTAGAAAGGCGCGGCTGGTTTCCGGTCCATAGGCCTCTTGGTTAACGAAGTTGCCCCAACGCCCGATGGCTTGGGCCAACATAATGCCTGGCGCTGCTACATCCAAGGTCAGGATCAGGTCTTGCTGATAGCGCCGCGCGACATAGATAATGGTGGCTGTCCCTAGCAAGATGGCACCATAGATGGCGCCCCCACCGTGCCAAATCTGAATGATTTGGTCGGGATGGGCCAAGTAGTAGTCCAAACGGAAGAGCACATAGTAGGCGCGCGCCCCTATCAGGCCTAAGATAATGGTCCAGAAGTAGGCATCCGACAGATAATCTTCCGACAGGCCCTTACGTCGACCCTCTCGCATGACCAAGAGATAGGATAGGACCATGCCTAAGCCAATCAAGAGGCCATACCAGTGGACGGGCCAGCCCTAGCAAACGGAAGGCAATGGGATCAATGGCTAAAACTGGCATCTAGTCATCAACCCGATTCTTCTTGATGAGGGCGTCTAGTTTACGATTGAAAGTAGTGGTCGCATCATAACCCATTTGATTAGCCCGGAAGTTCATGGCAGCCGACTCAACAATGGCTGACAAGTTCCGCCCGGTCTTAACTGGAATGCGGATGCGAGGCACATTGACTTCAAAGATTTGTTCATATTCACGTTGTGAGCCTAGACGGTCATATTCGGTTTGGACCATCATCTAGCACGAGATTAATAATCAATTCTAGACGCTTGGAGCGACGGATGGCCGCGACCCCGTAAAGAGACATGACATCGATAATGCCTAAACCACGGATTTCTAAGAGGTTTTGGAGAATTTCAGGAGCTTCACCGACTAGGGTCAATTCGTCAATCATAAAGAGTTCAACCCGGTCGTCGGCAATCAGACGGTGACCGCGTTGGACCAATTCTAGAGCCGTTTCAGACTTACCGACACCGCTACCCCCGGTCAGGAGGACCCCCATCCCGAATACTTCCACGAAGACGCCGTGCTTAGCCAAACGTTCAGCTAAACGCCCTTCTAAAAAGTTAGTCAAGTTGGCTAGGACCCGGGTGGTCTTAGATCGTGCCACCAAGATTGGCACATGATATTTATCTGCTACGGTGAAGATATCTTCAGGCACCGCCATGTCACGTGCGAAGATGATAGCGGGTGTCTCCTCATTACAGAGGGACTCATAGGCTAAAAGGCGCTGCTCCTCTGGCAGACTCGCGAGATAGAGGAGCTCTGTCCGCCCAAGCAACTGGATTCGCTCGAAAGGATAGTCCTCCACAAAACCTGTTAGGGCCAGACCTGGCCGGGATACTTCACTAGTATATATTTGACGAGAACCATAATCTTCCCCAAAAGCATATTGAATTTTTAAAGTTTTTACGAGTTCATTGACGGTTACACTGCTGGACATGAAAATGTTGCCTCCTCATTGACTTTTACCTCCTAATCTTAACATAGACGACGGAGAATTCCTATCTTTTCGTTTGTTGAATCAGGGCCCAAAGAGGCGGACTTGACCACCCTAAGCAAAAGACCGCAGCCATCCGGTCTGCGGTCTTTTATGAGTCTTAATCATGATAAGGACTGTCCAGGCCAACTAAGCTTTGGCCTAGGGAAAGGGCGACAGCCACCAACATAGCGCTCCAGATAGAGCTAATGGTAAGGCCACCCGGCAACCAGCTAGCTAAAGCAGGATAAAGCCGGCAATCAACCAGTTGACCAAGCCCAAACTCAAGAAGTTAAGGGGCCAGGCAAAGAATTCTAGGACTGGCTTTACCGTCACGCTTAAGATCGCGAAGACAAAGGCTGATATTAAGGCACCCGCCAAAGCCCGTAACGTTGACACCCGGCATAACATGGGCCAGGCCCATAAAGAGTAAGGTATTCAATAAAATCCGACGCATTAGAAATCACTCCAGTCATCCTTAGGCGTCACATCACGTCGCTTAGGCTCTGCCTTAACATCGCGACCTGCTGCGCCTTTTTGATAGCGACGTAGGAAATCATTAAGTTCCTCTCTTGCCCGGTTAGCCTGTTGGCGATAACGGTCTCTTTCCTGTTCGCGGCGGCTAGAGCGACTGGTAGGGCCATTCGCAACCGTATAGTCACTTGGCAGAATAATCCCCAAGACCAAATAAATGAGGAAAGGTGTCCCCCAACCTGGCCAGATGAGGACAAACCACACTAGGCGAAGGAAAGTAGGGTCAATGCCTAGATATTCTCCCAGCCCCCCCGCAGACCCCCATTACTTTACGGTCACGGGTAGATTTATATAGTCGATTCATGGTCGTTCCTTCTTTCTAACTTACTTAAGCTTAGGCTTCTGGCATGATGAAAGCCGCAATCAAGTAGCCGAATAAGCCTACGCCACCGAAGAAGCCAGTAACAACGGCAATCACACGTACAACCGTTGGATCGATTCCCAGATAATCAGCAATCCCGGCGCAAACGCCTAAAAACATTCCTTCACGGCTATTACGAGTTAATCGTTTCATGATAAATTCCTCCTATAAATCGGTATCTTTGAGGCGGATGTCGCCTGATACGGTGTTAACTTCTAAATGAACAGGTCGTTCTTGGTTGGTCATCAGCCGTTGGAATTCCAGGCTGTGATGACGGTGAGTTTCAACGTCTAGGTGGCCAATACGGTGTTCCACGTCGCCTGAGCTAGATTGAGCGCTGCCTTCTAGGCTTAAGTTGGCTGGAATGGCGATCTTGACATCCCCACTGACCGTGCTGACCTTCATAGCAGCCGGCGTCTCATCGCGCTTGGTTAAGAGCAGGTCGCCACTGATCAGGCTAGCCGCTACATCGCCAATGGCGCCTACCACGCGGCAGTCGCCGTTGGTTGTCTCTAGGGTTGAGGCGCTTGACCTCTGCTAGGGCGGTAGTCTAGATCCCCATTGGTTGAATGGTAGTCTAATAAAGTCTGCTGCCACATCGGACAGGTCGACATCCCCATTGACAGTCGTCAGATAAATTTCTTTGGCTTGGACACCGTCTAGCTCAATATCCCCTTGGGTGGTCTCAATCCGAACGGTTTCTAAGTCTTGGTCTGGCAGGGTCACTTCAATATCCGCTGACATATGGTCGTCTGTTACTTGCAGGAGCAAGTTGCCGTCGTCCATGGAGAGGATACTGTGGGCTTGGAAATCTTCTAGGTTAGGATTTGGAATCTTGCCGAAGAAGCTAGCCTTGACATTGACTGAGACTTGATCCACATGGGCGCGAGTGACTTTGACATCGCCTCGTGATAACTTAAAGTCTAACACTTTTAGGTCCTTAGCGTCAAAGTTAAAAGTATGCTCCCATTCATTGCCTAAACGGCCGTAGGCCCGAACGCCTACGCGAATGCCTTCACGCGCTGCCTTAAAGGCTGTGCTCACCACTTGACCAATGACCCGGCCCAGGCGGTTGGCTTCATTATCAATACGTTGACCGGCGCGGTCGGCTTTCTGGCCGAATTGATCCGCTGCCCGACTGACGTGGTCGGCTGCCCGTTGGCCGCCTTCATTAACTTGGCGAACGAAGTCGTTGAGTCGTTGGGCGAAGGGCTCTGAAGCAGGGCTTGCTGGCTTGTAGGCCTTGAGTTCTTCTTGGAGCTGGTCAATCTTTTGGCCTCGCTCCAGGACTTCTGATGCCACTTGGGCTTTTTGGGCTTGGAGTTCTTCACTGAGCTCGTCTAATTCTGCTAGAATCTCGAACTCTCTTAAGCGTTGCTTAGCGATTAGGAGGGCTTGTCCTTCTGTTTCTAGGCTAGCTTCTAATTCTTGGCGCTTGGCCGCCGCTGCTTCTGCCTCTTCCTGGCTGATGGAAGCTTCTGGTTCAGAGGCTTCGGGGGCTGGCTCTGCTGACTTGCTGTCTTCAGGCTTATTTTCTTGTTTGTCATCAAGGCTTTGTTGGACGCTATAGATGATTTCTTGGCCAAATTTCAGGCTCTTGTCGATGGCTTCTTGGACAGTAGCCTTGAGTTGTTCTGGGTCGAAGCCCGCCTTCTTGTCCTGCTCAGGCTCTTGGTCAGCTGGCGCTTCTTGCTTGCTTGCAGCTTCCTGGTCCGTCACTTGGTCTTGGTCTTGAGCGTCGGCTGGCTCCTCTGCTTGGTCAGCTGATTTTGCTTGGGCCGAAGCCTCGAGGAGGCGAAGGGCTTCATCCATGGTAATGACTTGTTGTTTGACTAATTCAATGATTCTTTCTTTCTCATTCATATCTCTCACTCCTTAAATGAGGGCTTGTTTTCTTAACTACACCCTTATTATGCCAGTTTTCCACTCGTTTGACATAGGGCCTAGGACCGATATTTGCTCGGACCTAGGGATGAAAAGAGCGGCTGACAGGTCTCAGCCGCTTTAAGCGCATGACTTATTCTATGTTATAAGGAAAAATATAAATTATTATATATTGAAGATATGACGAGCGCGCCAAGCAAAAGCCTATTAAATCAGGCTTTTTCAGTCAAAAGACGAACGTTCTTGTGAAATTCGCCCGACTTTGTGAAAAAACCGGCTAAGAGAGACCGTAAAAATCATGGCGCTAAACCCTATTTATTAGTGTAACACTAATAAATAGGGGACCTTAAATAAACAAATAAGACTGGGACGACTCGTCCCAGTCTTATTTTATTTTTTCAATAATGGTTTGAGGTACTGGCCGGTGATAGGAGCCCTTGACTTTGGCTACTTCTTCCGGTGTCCCGGTGGCGATAATCTGACCACCGCGGACCCCGCCTTCTGGCCCAAGGTCGATGACATAGTCGGCGGTCTTAATGACATCCAGATTATGTTCAATGACCACTACGGTATTGCCGGCTTGGACGAGGCGATCGATGACCTCTAGCAACTTGCGGATGTCGTGGGCGTGAAGCCCGGTCGTTGGTTCATCCAAGACATAGAAGGTGTTACCTGTCGAAACCCGCTGCAATTCAGCCGCCAACTTCATACGTTGAGCTTCCCCACCTGACAGGGTAGTAGCAGACTGGCCTAGGCTAATGTAGCCTAAGCCCACATCTAGCAAGGTTTGGAGTTTACGCTTGATTTTCGGAATGGCGGCGAAGAACTCCACCGCTTCTTCAACGGTTAGGTCCAGCACTTCGGTGATGTTAAGCCCCTTGTACTTAATTTCCAGGGTTTCAGAATTATAGCGACGGCCACCACAGACCTCACATGGTACATAGACGTCTGGCAGGAAGTGCATCTCAATCTTGTTAATCCCGCCACCGGCACAGGCTTCACAACGCCCGCCCTTGATATTGAAGCTGAAGCGCCCCTTGTTATAACCGCGCAACTTGGCTTCATTGGTCTGGGCAAATAGATCCCGTATATCGTCGAAGACCCCCGTGTAGGTAGCCGGGTTACTGCGTGGCGTCCGGCCAATCGGACTCTGATCAATGTCGATAATCTTGTCTAAACTTTCGTAGCCCTTGATCGACTTGAATTTACCTGGACGGGTCTTGGCCTTGGTCAGCTCCTTGAGCAAGGCTTGCTTAAGGATGGTGTTGACCAAACTGGATTTACCTGAACCCGAAACCCCCGTCACTGCTACAAAGCGCCCTAATGGGAATTTGGCGGTGACATTCTGCAGGTTGTTCTCGCTAGCTCCCGTAACGGTTACCCAGCCCTTGTCTTCCTGACGACGGCTGGCTGGCAAGGCGATTTTTCTCCTGACCCGACAGGTATTTACCTGTTAAGGAATTTGGGTTCTTCATGACCTCTTCTGGTGTCCCACATGCAACCACTTGGCCACCGTGCTCGCCGGCACCCGGCCCAATATCGATAATATAGTCGGCTGTCATCATGGTTTCTTCGTCGTGTTCCACCACAATCAGGGTATTGCCCAAGTCCCGCATCTGTGTCAGAGACTGAATGAGACGGGAGTTATCGCGTTGGTGGAGACCGATAGAAGGCTCATCCAAGATATAGAGGACCCCACTGAGGTTGGAGCCAATTTGGGTAGCCAGACGAATACGTTGCGCTTCCCCACCTGACAAGGAACCAGCCACCCGACTCAGGGTCAGGTAATCTAGCCCCACATTATTGAGGAAGGTTAGACGATCGGTCACTTCCTTGATAATGGGCTTGGCAATGACTTCATCTGCCGGCCCAAAGGTCAGGCTCTTGAAGTGAGCCAAGGGCATCACTAATAGACAATTCAGTAGCTTGGGCGATATTGAGGTCCCCTACCCGAACTGACAAGGCTGTTGGGTTGAGACGTTGGCCCTGGCAGGCCGGGCAGATATGCTCGACCATGTACTGGCGCATGACTTCCTTGGTATAGTCGGAACCCGTATCGTTGTAGCGGCGTTCCATATTGGTAATGACCCCTTCGAAGACCGTATCGACCGTCCGCGTGCCGGTGCCCGACATTGGGGTGTAGGTGAATTTGAAGCTGCGACCGTCTTTGACCCCATACTTAAGGTCTGCTTGCTGGGACTTTTTGAGCTTCTTATAAGGAACATCCATGGGAATCCCTTCCTGCTCACAGAATTGGCGCATCATGGACATATAGTAGTTGGAACTGATTGGATTCCAGGCGACAAAAGGCTCCTTCTTCCAAGGTGAGATTTTCATCGGGAATAGCCAAGGCCTCATCTACTACTAGACGGGAACCCAGAGCCATCACAGCTTGGGCAGGCACCAAAAGGCGCATTGAAGGAGAAGAGACGAGGCTCCAACTCGCCCATCTGGAAGTCGCCGTGCGGGCAGGCAAAGTGTTCATTAAAACGCAATTCCTGACCGTCAATGACATCGATGATGACATAGCCATCAGATAGTTTGAGGGCGGTCTCCATGGAATCGAAGAGGCGGGAGCGGACGCCATCCTTGATGACGACCCGGTCCACCACGACGTCGATATTATGCTTGTTATTCTTAGCTAGTTCAGGCACTTCGGTAACATCATAAATCTGACCATCCACTCGCACCCGGACAAAACCGTCCTTGTTAATCTTCTCCAGGGTCTTCTGATGCTGGCCTTTTTGATTACGAATCAGAGGGGACAGAATTTGGATACGCGTACGCTCAGGTAGGTCTAGGACCTGGTTGACCATCTGCTCAACAGATTGGCGTTGAATGGGAATATGGTGATGGGGACAGTAAGGTACCCCCACACGAGCATAGAGCAAACGCAGGTAGTCGTTAATTTCAGTTACCGTCCCGACCGTTGACCGCGGATTGTGGCTAGTGGTCTTCTGGTCGATGGAAATGGCCGGGCTCAAACCCTCGATGGAGTCCACATCTGGCTTATCCATTTGACCTAGGAACTGGCGGGCATAGGCCGACAGGCTCTCCACATAGCGGCGTTGGCCCTCTGCATAGAGAGTGTCAAAGGCCAGGGAGCTCTTACCTGATCCGGATAGACCCGTCACTACGACCAGCTGGTCACGAGGAATCTCTAGGTTAATATTTTTTAAGTTATGGGAACGTGCCCCTTTGATTACGATTTTATCTTTGGCCATTGTCTTTCTCCTCTGGTTCAATCTTACCTTACCCATTATAGCACACTTAGTCTCCTAGGTGCGAAAATTTGTTCGCAAAAAAAGCGCCGACCCTCAAGGGCTAGCGCACTGCTTGATAACAGAAACATTCTGGCTCGTGGTCATTGACCATGCCGATGGCTTGTAGATAGGAATAGACCGTCACACTGCCTAAAAACTTGAAGCCCACGCTTCTTGAGGTCTTTGGTTATGCGATCGCTCAAGTCGCTTCGGGTCGGCCGCTCCCCGTGGGGTGGAAAGACCACCTGGCCCTCCGTAAAAGTGCCAGATATAGGCATCGAAGCTGCCCCATTCCGCCTGCACCTTGAGAAAGGCCTGGGCGTTGGCAATGGTCGCTCGAATCTTGCCCCGATGGCGGATAATACCCGCATCCTGGGCTAGGCGTTCGACATCCTCTTCCTGATACTGGGCAATACGGCCATAGTCATAGCCTTCCAAGGCACGGGCAAAGTTGGCCTCCTTGGATAGGACCAAGCGCCAGGACAAGCCCACATGGAAGGATTCTAGGACTAGCCATTTGAAGAGGTCTAAATCCTGGTGCTGGGGCACGCCCCAAACCTGGTCATGGTAGGCCTGATAATAATCCGGCATATTGGTGGCCCAGGCGCAACGTTTTTTACTTGCGTCCATGGTCCTTGCCTTTGGCTTGGTCATCCTGGTCATCTTCTAAGGCGCTTGGGTCAAAGGCGAATTGGTCGGTAGGATCGACGAATTCCTTCTCTTCTTCATCTAGGACTAGGCCTAATTTGGCCATGGCAGCCTCTAAGTCTTTATCGTTTTTCAATAAGAAATCTTCATCTTTTAATGCCATAAGTCTTCCTCCTTTATTAGTCAGTCAGGTCGTGATAGGCCTGATAGACGCTTTGTTTTTTCAGTCCGTAAGTCTTGGCCACTTGCTTAATGGCTTGCTTGGCATTGAGGCCTTCTTGAGCCATGAGGTCTTGGACCAAGGCCTTGAGGTCGGTCTCTGCCGTCAGCTCAGGGCCCGTCTCGACCTTGCCCCCGCCAGCGACCAAGAGGACACATTCGCCCTTGATTTCCTGGTCAGCTAGGCTCATGAGCACTTGATGTACACTGCCCTCGAATATAGGTCTCATAACGCTTGGTTAACTCCCGCGCTATGACCACGGCTCGATCCGGCCCCAATTCCTGGCGAATGGCCTGCAGAGCCTGCTTGATGCGGTGGGGCGACTCGTAGAAAATGGCCGTCGCCTCCTGGCCTGCCACTAGATCTAAGACAGCGACCTGGCCTTTTCTTATCCCGTGGAAAGAAGCCGTAATAGGTGAAGGTCTGGCAGGATAAGCCCGAAGCAATCAAGGCTGTCAGGGCCGCATTGGCGCCCTGGCAGAGCTACCACTGCCAGTCCCTGGCTAAGGGTGGCATCCACCAAGGGATGACCCGGGTCGTTAATCAGGGGCATGCCGGCATCTGACACCAAGGCCAAATCCTGACCTTGCGCCAAACGTTCTAACAAGGGCTGGAGACGGTCAGCCTGGCTATGCTCATGGAAGCTCTGCATAGGCGTCTCAATCTCAAAATGGTTTAAGAGTTTAATGGTATTGCGGGTATCTTCCGCCAGAATCAAATCCGCTTCCTTGAGGTGGCGAATGGCCCGGAAGGTCATGTCTTCCAAGTTACCAATCGGCGTTGGCACCAAGTAGAGGGTGCCCCCCGCCCGGGACTCAAAGCTCCGTTGTTCCATCTTGCACCTCCAAGGGAATAATTAAGGGTTGGCTAGCCGATAAGGACGTCAAGCCATGGCGGAAGAGATAGTCTTCTTTCTGGGCCCGAGTCAGTCGCTTAAAACGCGCCTCCGCCCTCATGGCCAGAGACCGGCTAGGCCGCTCTTCAGCATAGAGCAGGCGAACCGGCCGGCGCTTGGCTTGTTGGGTATACTTGGCGCCCTTGCCAGCATTATGACTGGCAGTCCGCGCCTCCAAGTCCACCGTATAGCCGGTATAGAGAGTATGGTCTGCGCAGTAGAGCACATAGAAAAAATACTGTTTAGTCGCCATAATAAATTGCCTTCATTTCTGGGGTGTATTGCTGATCCGACCCATAAATGACAATCGGCGGCTCCACCTTCAAGCCTTGGCGCCCCCCTGCATAAATAGCCTCGACCAGCACCACTTTGGCCACCTGGTCGGCCTTGCCATAGGCAAATTGCAGACGGTGAACACTAAAGCCCGCCCCTAGCAAGGTCTCCATCAAGTCATCTAGGCGGTCTGGCCGATAGACACAAAAGAGCTTGCCCCGGGTCTTGAGCTGGCGCTTGGCCTGGGCCACCCATTGTTCCAGGGTCAAGTAGACCTCATGCCGGGCAATGGCATGGGAGGTCAGGTGGTGTTGGGTCTGTTTGTTAGTGACCGAGAAATAAGGAGGATTGCAAGTTACAACATCATAGAGGGGGCGCGCCGCCGCCATGGTTTTGACATCCCCTTGGCGAAAAGTCAGCCGGTCCGTCAGATTATTGAGCTGGCAAGAGCGCTGGGCCATATCCACTAGGGCCTCTTGCAGTTCAATCGCATCTATGTGACCGGCTGTTTTGGCACTGAGCAGGAAGGGAATGACCCCTGTCCCACTACAGAGATCCAGAATTCTGGCCGTCTGGCGTCGTGGCACCTTGGCAAAATGGGCCAAGAGGATGGCATCGACTGAGAAGGCAAAGTAGTCTGGATTTTGTATAATCGATAATTTCTCGCGGGCTAGATAGTCTAGGCGCTCGCCGGGCTTAAGTAAGTCAGTCGCGTCTGTCATAGGGACCTCCTAGTGGTTGTCGCGCTGGAAACTATCCAGGAGATTCTGACAGAAGATACACTCTTCACCTGGCTCCCGCTTCATACCATAGAAGGTATGGCAGATATGGATGCCTTCCTGGTAGAAGGTCTGCAGGCGCTCGCGCCCCGCCTGTTGCCGTTTGGCTGGCACCGCCCTGACTAGTCTCCTCCGGATGCTTGTCTTCTTGCTCTGGGGGCAAATCCGTCAGGGGCGGGCTGGCTTCGCTGACGACCGATGCTAACTGGGCATTGGCCATGCGAAGACGATTATTTTCATGGGAAAGTTCTGTTACCTGGTGCTTGAGTTGCGCCATGGTATCACTTAATTGGCTAAACTGACTATCCATTAGGGCCAGAATCTGGGTCAAGTTTGACTCATCCATTAGCACAACATCCTTTCATTATCAATAAGAGTGAATTGGCTTGCTTAGCGCCCCGCCTTAAATCGTAAGACGCACTGTTCTAAAGCCAACTGAGGGGATACATTAGCCAAAATCCGCTGCTTAGCTTCTAGCAAGAGCTGATTAAGCCGCAAGAGGTCAGCCTGGCTAGGCAGGCCTTGTTTGGCCAATTCGGTCAAGAAATGCCCCTGGAAATCATAGGCTGCTGCCTTGGTTAAGAGCTGATGGGTCAGACGCAGGCAATAATCTGCCAGGTCCAAGCCACCCTGCTGAGTCAGGTCTCCCTTGAGACGGGTCTGCAGAACCACAAAGGCCATAGGGTCGCCCATCACTAGCTGGCGATACCAGCCGTTCCAGGTCTTGATGGCCTGCTCAAACTGGGTCGCCTCATAGTCGCTCGTCCAGCGGGCCACCGTTTCCTCTCTGAAGCCCGCCAGAATCTGGGCGTGAACGGGCAAGACGCCGTGAGCCTCCCAGTCCGCTGCCTGGGCTTGGCGGTCTGGCGCCTCCAGATGCAGGACTTGAACCCGTGACAAAATAGTCGGCAGGAGCAAGTTAGCACTTGGACTCCAGAGGAAGAGATAGACATTGTCTACCGGCTCCTCCAAGACGGTCAAGAGGGCATTGGCCGAAGAGGCATTGAGGCGCTCGGCCTGCTCAATAATAGCAAACTTACCCCGCCCTTCTAGCGGGCTCTGCCCCAACCATTCCTTAAGTTCACGGACCTGGTCGACCTTGAGGGTCTGGCCTTGAGCCTCTAAGTAATAGATATCGGCATACTGGTTATCGGCAATCCGTTGACGGATGGTCCTTGGGTCGCCAGCGCTATCCGCACAGAAATAATCTTGGGCTAGGGCCGTCATGACGGCTCGCTTGCTAGTCATGTCCCCACCTGTCAGCAGGTAGGCATGGGCTAGGTGGCCTTCCTGAACCTGCTGGGCAAAAGTAAGTCTTGAGGGCTTCGACGCTATAGGTAGCCATGCCAGTCGCCGCCTAGAATTGGTGGAAGCTCTCGATTGGTAAGACGAAGACAGTCGCGCCCCCTACTTCAACTTTGACAGGTAGGTTGACAGCTGAGTCTAGGCCCATATCCAAATGGAGCGGAGCGCTGACATATTGCTCACGCGCCTTAGAACATTGGTCAATAATCTTCAAGACTTCCTCAATTCGTTCTTCCTCAATCCCAATCATAAAGGTGGTATTGCCGGCCCGTAAGAAACTACCGGTAGTAGATAACTTGGTGGCACGGACATTGGCATCATAGAAAGCGCGGCTCAATTCGTTTTGGTCTTGATCTTGAACAATAGCAATAATTAATTTCATCATGATACTCCTTCTCCTCTCTGTCTCTAGAGGGCATGTTGATGTAGAACGTCAATACAAGCAGCCACAACCTGGTCTAGTGGCGCCTGGCCGTCAATAACCTTAATACGCTCTGGCGAGGCTTGGGCCAAATCTAGGAAGGCCTGGCGGACCCGGTTATGGAAGTCCAGGGATTCTTGGTCTAGGCGGTCATACTGGCGCTGACCACGAGCCTGATGAATGCGGGCTAAACCCACCTCAGCTGGCACATCGATTAAGAGGGTCAGAGCCGGCAGCTGGTCTTCTACCGCAAATTGGTTAATGGACCAGATCAGATCCACCGGAATATCGCGAGCCATACCTTGGTAAGCCAAGGACGAATCCACGAAGCGGTCACAGAGGACGATTTTGCCTTGACGCAAGGCCGGTAAAATCACTTCGACCAAGTGTTGACGGCGGGCTGCCGCAAACAAGAGAGCCTCTGTCCGCGGGTCCATGGCAGTGTGATCCACATCTAGAATGACCCGTCTAATCTCCTCCGCAATGGGCACGCCCCCTGGCTCACGAGTGGTCAGGACTTGATGGCCCTGGCCCTCTAAATAGGCGGTCAACTCCGCAATCACACTGCTCTTGCCGGCCCCATCAGGACCTTCAAGGGTTATAAACTTTCCTGGAAACATGCCTTCTCCTCACTTTGTCTTTCCACTATAATTCACGTCGCCCTTCAATGGCCCGGAAGAGGGTCATCTCATCGGCGTATTCAATGTCACTGCCTACCGCCAAACCATGAGCTAGGCGAGTCACCTTAATGCCAGCTGGTTTAAGCAAGCGGGCCAAGTACATGGCGGTCGCTTCTCCTTCAGCCGTGGCATTGGTGGCTACAATGACTTCTTCAATCTCCGTCTCCTGCAAACGACGCAGGAGCGAAGGAATATTCAAATCTTCTGGCCCCGTGCCTTCCATAGGGTGATAAGACCCCATGAAGGACATGGTAGAGGCCATGATATTCATGCATTCGCTCCATGGACATGACATCCCGGGCATCTTCTACCACTAGGACCGTCTTGCTGTCACGACTTTGATCGGAACAGATGACGCAGAGCTCGCTGTCCGTGATATTGCCGCAAGTCGGGCAGAAGCGCAAGTCGCGTTTGACTTGAATCAGGGCTTGGGCGAACTCGGTCACGTCGGATTCTTTCATGTCAAGGACATAGAAGGCCAACCGAGCCGCTGTCTTGGCTCCAATACCCGGTAATTTGGTAAAACTATTGATTAACTTCGCGATAGGTGCAGGGTATTGCACTGGGTGGCCACCTCCTTTGATGGTTTATAGGCTAGAAGGGTAGGTTCATGCCTTGGGTGTATTTACCCAGGCGTGATTCCGTCGCTTGGTCTACTTGCTTCAAAGCATCGTTAACTGTTGCAATCACTAAATCTTGTAACATCTCGATATCATCTGGATCTACCAAGTCTGGCGCTAGGTCCAATTCTACCAATTCCTTCTTGCCGTTGACTTTAACCGTTACTAGTTGGTTAACATCTTGGGCTTGGAAGATAGTAGCTTCAATGGCCGCTTGCTCCTTGGTCATTTCTTTTTGCATTTTTTGGATTTTTTGCATCATGCCTTGCATGTTGCCCATATTTCCCATTCCACGCATCTTTATATCTCCTTTAATGCTTGCTTTATTTTTCGTAATCGATGTCGACCACATCTTGACCAAAGAGGGCCAAGGCTTGGCTGACAACAGGTGGGAGGTTGTCCTGATCTGGTGCCTGTGCGAAGACAGGGTCAACCGTCGGCAAATCCTCCTGGTCCACTAGTGGCTGAGCGGGCTCTGGCCTTTCCATTGGCAGGCCAAACAAATCGGTGCCTGGCTCACTTGCCTCTGGCGCCTCTGGCAAGTCCATCATGACTTGCTCTAGGCTTTGGAAGTCGTCTAACTGCGGGTTAGCTTGTTCAGCTTCTAGAGGTTCCGACTCTGGGGCTAGCCTAATAGGTTCTGCCACGGCACCAATTTTGATAGGGCCGCCCGCTTGATCATAGAGGACCTTATAGGTCTGACGCACCTGACTCCATTCATTCTGTAAGACAAAGGCCAGGGCGACCGGCCGGTCAAAGTGGCGAGCCAGTTGGCGACTAAGTTCTTGGACGAAGTCAGCATCTTGCTGGACTCGACCACAGAAGTCCTGGCTCTTGAAGGACAAGAGAATACGTTCAGGGCCTGCTGCCTGTATCTCTGCTCCCGTCAAGCGCACGCGGTCTTGTGGTGGCAGGGATTCTAGCCAAGCAGCCCAACCACTTTTGAGCTGGCTAACGTCTTGACGTGTGGCTTCATTGAGGACGGCATAGACGGCATCCCTGTCCAAATGATAGGCTTGACGCTGTCCAGCAGGACGCTCGCGCGGTACCCGTGGTTGGTCAACCTCCGCTGGGGCTTGAGGGCTAGGAGCTGCTACTTGAGCAGGTGCTCCTGCCCGCAACTGAGCTTCTAATTGGCTGATCTTGGCCTCTAGGGCTTGCACCTGGCGGACAAGCTCGGCTAGGGCGCCTGACTCAGGGCCAGCAGCTACCGGCTGATTGGCGACCTCTTGGGCCAATTCAATGGTGGCTACTTCTACGAAGAGGTCGGCCTGCGTAGCAAAACGCATTTGATTTAAGGCCTGATTAAGTCTTTCAATTAGATTGTAATAGAAGCGGTTGTCCCCAGCCTGACGCAGAGGCTTGAGTTCTGCTTGGGTCAGGAGGGTGAAGTTGTCTTTGGAATTCAAGGTCAACAAGAGATCCCGGCAGAAGAGGATTAACTCCTCCACAAAGCGGTTGGCCTGCTTGCCTTCTTGAAGACTGGCCTGCAGGATGCTCAAGGCCTTAGGCCCATCGTGGGCTTGCAGGGCAGTCAGATAATCGATATAGACGAGCTGAGACAAGGACCCCGTCACTTCCAAGGCTGATTGAACGGTCACCGCTGAACGGTTATAGGATAGGGCTTGGTCCAGCAAACTCAGGCTATCCCGCATCCCACCATTAGCGGCCCGCGCAATCACTGCTAGGGCTTCGGCTTCAAAGTCAATCCCGTCTTGTTCCAGAATATACTGCATGCGGCCGACTAAAGTCAGCCTGACTAATGCGGCCGAAAGTCGAAGCGTTGAGTCCGCGAGATAATAGTGGCCGGAATCTTATGCGGTTCCGTCGTCGCTAGGATGAAGAGAACCTGAGCCGGTGGCTCTTCCAGGGTTTTGAGCAGGGCGTTAAAGGCTCCGGTGGTCAGCATATGGACCTCGTCGATGATATAGACCTTGTAGGTCGCTTGACTGGGCGCATAGCGCACCTTGTCCCTTAGGTCGCGGATTTCCTCGACCCCGTTGTTGGAGGCCGCGTCAATCTCAATAACGTCGCTCAATTGGCCAGCTGTGATGGCCTGGCAAAGTTCACACTGGTTGCAGGGATTGCCATCTGTCTGATGTGGGCAATTGACTGCCTTGGCCAGAATTTTGGCTGCAGAGGTCTTCCCTGTTCCCCGTGGCCCGGTGAACAAATAGGCGTGGCTTAATTGCTGGTTCTTGACCGCATTTTTTAGGGTTTCGGCAATTAGGGGTTGTCCCACTAACTCGTCAAAACTTTGGGGCCGCCAGACCCGATATAAGGCTTGATAACTCATTGTCCACCCTCCTTTTTGGGCACAGATATTTCCTATCTATTATAGCATAAGTAGCCCTTAATTCGCTAGGCGTGGCCCTGGAAAATCAAGGCGACTTGGCCTAGCAAGGGATAATAAGAAAAGGGGAGGGCCTTTTAAAGGCACTCCCCTGAGCTTGTGGCGTTTATCTAATGACCACGATGTTTTTCTCGACGTTTGGCCTGCTTAAGGGCAAATTTGCGCGCTTGGTGCTCGCGTTTATTGGCGCTTTTTTGACGCTTGCCCTTTTGTCGCCGGGTCTCTTGCTGGACCTTCAAGGCAAGCTGAGCCTTGGTGCTCACTACCGGCGCCTCTACTAAGGCGCGTTTGGCTTGGCGCAAGAGACGTTTGGGGTTGAGCCTTTTGTGCGGGTCTAGCTTTTCCTGGTCCACTGCCGAACTCCAAGTCAAGTCTTGCCAGATACGGGGTAGCTTGGCCAGGAGTTGAGGATTAGTCGGTTCTTGGCCAAAGGTGTAGGTCGCCACCCGCATGCGCTTGGCCTCACGCCATTCCATACGACCCTAGCCAAAAAAACTCCCGTCGAAATACAC